>Ga0070734_10000256_pt1 | contig 136536 bp, 130 predicted proteins | sample Coa_R1_8_FD_66444 | JGI IMG/M metagenome (GOLD analysis project Ga0070734, IMG submission 66444) | Surface soil microbial communities from Centralia Pennsylvania, which are recovering from an underground coalmine fire - Coalmine... | ecosystem: Environmental > Terrestrial > Soil >... | reverse complement strand
GCGGGCACGGCGGCTCGTCGGACGCGTAGCCGGCGATGTGATAGAAGCCGCTGAGCGCCGCCATCAACTGCCCGAACCCGGGATAGAGCGCGTTGGGGCCGGTCTGGCCCTGCATGCAGGTCGACAGCATGATCAGGTCGGGCTTGTGCGCGCGCAGATGCTCGTAGTCGAGCTCCCATTTGCGCAGCGCCTTGGGCGTGAAGCTCTCGGCCACGATATCGGCCCATGGCAGCAGCCGCAGCACCAGCTCGCGCGCCCGGGGCTTGCCCAAATCGAGCGTGATGCTCCGCTTGGAGGTGTTGTAGCTGGCGAAGAACTGGCTCGTGTCGATGCCCGGCTTGGCGTCCTTCCACGGCGGCGCCAGGCGAAGGATATCGGGGCGCGCCAGCGATTCGACCCGGATCAGATCGGCGCCATTGTCGGCCAGGTACTTGGTCGTGATCGGTCCCACGCCGACCCACGAGAAGTCGAGCACATGGACACCCTCGAGCGCATAGCGTCGTGTCATCGCAAATTCGCTCCCATGAGCGCTGCGCTCAGATCGCCCCGATCGCGCGCAGGCGGGCGAGCCGCGCGCCGTCGATACCGAGCAGCTCGCCGTAGACCTCTTCGTTGTGCTCGCCCAGGCGCGGCGCGCGGCGCGCCGGGCCAACCGGCGTTGCGCTGAATTTGGCGAAGGCGCCGGGCAGCGTCAGCGTGCGCCCGAGCGTGTCGTGGTCGACGCGCACGAAGTAGTTGCGCGCCTTCAACTGCTCGTCATCCGCGATGTCGGCGGCGGTCGCGACCGGCGCGAGCAGGATGCGGCGCGCGATCGCCTCGGCGTAAATCTCGCGCTTGGTCATGGTGTCGAAGAAGCGCTGCACGCGTTCCTCGAGGTCGGCAATCTCCTCGTTGTCGCGTTCGGTCGCCTGCATCAGGATACCCGGCACCCAGGTCCGCCAGTCTTTCTCGACCATCCATTGCGCCGCGAAGCCCTTGGCCGCCATCCACTCGACCAGCCCCTTCATCGAGGTCGCGCCGACCCCCGAGCCGCCCGCGAGCACGGTCGAGATGTAACCGTCCTTGCACGAGTAGACGAGCTTGCGCCGCGTGCCGGTCGCGGTGTAGTGCACGCCGGTGCGCCGGATGTAATCGCCATGCAGGATCGGCATCGCCTGCTCGTTCATCAGCGTCCACACGATGCACGCCTGCATGTCGATGACCACGTGCTGGCCGACGCCCTCGATCTCGCGCGGGTAATGCGCGAGCAGCGAGGCCACCGCCGCCTCTGCGCCGGCATGCAGCCCGGCCTGCGGCAGGCTCATTTCGAGCGGCGGGCGGCCCTCATCGCCCATCAGGAACATCGCGCCGCCCGCGGCCCAGGTCACGATATCGGCGGCCTTGTAGTTGCGGCCGGGGCCCTGGTCGCCGAAGGGCGTGATCGAAGTATGGACGATGCGCGGGTTGAGCGCGGCCAGGCGCGCGTAGCCGAGGCCGGCCGCATCCAGGTAGCCGACGGGAAAGGATTCGACCAGGAAATCCGACTTGCGTACCAGGTCCTCGAGCAGCGCGCGGCCGTCGGCCAGCGCGAGATCGAGCGTCACCGAGCGCTTGCCCGCGTGGTAGGCGATCGCATACAGGCTGCGGTCGGAGTCGGGGCGATCGTCGAGAAAGGGCGGGATGCGCCGCGTCGGGCATCCGTCGCGCGGCTCGACCTTGATCACGTCGGCGCCCATGTCGGCGAAGATTTTGCCGCACAGCGCGCCCTTGTCGTCGGCAAGGTCGAGCATGCGAAATCCGCTGAGCAGTTGCGAGGCCATCGGCACTCCGTCGGCGCAGGGTCGGTCGGGCGCGGCTACGCGCGCGAAATCATCGGCCCGACGCCGCCTCCCGCGATTCTAGCCTTAAGTGCGCAACCGGCGTAACTCGCGCGGTGTTCTTTTTCCGCCGCCAGGTTCCGGAACCGCCACTAATGGACATTGCCCTGGTTTTGACCGGCGTATTACAGTCGCGGCGTGGACGCCGCCCTCGAACGGATGCTCAATCTGCTGCTTGAGTCCGAGCGCGCGGGCGTGGCCGTGCTCGACGCGCTCGCCGCCGAGGTCAAACCCGAGGAGCTCAGGGAACTGCTGCTCGACGCGCGCGCCGAAGAGCATCGCAACGCCCTCGCGCTCGAGCGCCTGATCCGCGAGGGCGGTGGCGCGCCCTCGGCGGCGACCGGACCGTTCGCGGCCAAGGTGGCGGCGGTCGCCAACACGCGCGGCCGCCTCGCGCTTCTCATCCGCGGCCAGGAATGGGTGGCGCGCAAGATCGAGGAGACGCTCGCGCTGGCGCCCGCGAGCGGCCCGATCCGCGAGTGTCTGCAGAAGATGGCGAATCGGCATCGCCACGAAATCGAATGGGGCCGCGCCGAATTGATCCGCCTGATGGGTGTCGTGGAATAGGCGATGCACGCGACCTCCTCTCCGCAATCAGCAAATACGAGGGCTAGACCCTAAGCGGCGCGCGATCTTCGGATGGGCGCTCGATACTCTTGCGGGATGCGGGCGCGGGCGCGATAATCCGTGCCTCGCGGTGGACGCATAGCTCAGCCCGGTTAGAGCGCTTGCCTCACATGCAAGAGGTCCCTGGTTCGAGTCCAGGTGCGTCCACCAAATTTTCCCGCCCAGTTCAAGACATTTTTTTGATTATAGGCGGCCGAGCGAGTCGCCTATTGTGCTGCTTCTGTGCCGAATCCGGTAAATCCGGGATGCGCGCTCAATTAAAGAGCAGGGCCGCTGAGACGAGAGGCCGAGCGTGATGCCCGGCCTCTCACTCGATCGCCCAAACTCTTTGCAACGCTATTTCGAACAGGACACGTAGAGGTGGAACGACGCGTCGACAGCCGTGCCAGTGTTGTCCGCCGTTTGAACAACAACAGAATTGGGATCACCCGAATCCCCTGTGACGCCAATCATGCCGATAGTCGGGGCATTGGTGCTAACCGAGCCGAGGGTTGCCACAAACGCACAACCGGAGACGTCCTTGCTGAAGGTGACCGTGTATAACCCAGTGCCAGCAGTATGAGCACTCGTGACCGGGCCCGCGCTGCTGAATTGGCGTACAATATCGCCGGTATCGCCGGCAACGACGGCCCAGTTATTCTGGCCTTGTAAGGCTTTGACTTTTTTTGCCAGCGCCGGGAGCCCGCCGGCCTCTGACGCGCGCGCGGTGAAAGGAGCTGCCATCGCGAGACCTAAGGCCAGAGAAACAACCATCAACTTCTGATTTTTCACGAATACCCTCCTCGGTTCCTTTTTCCTAAAGTTGAACTCTCTGAATCTTCGCCTTTTCGTAAGTACTTGCTTGAGTCAGGGCAGGATGCCATAGACGTCCAACTCCGTTTGCGTGCCGACATAGACTCGACCGTTTGCTACGGTGGGGACAGCGAACTTCACTCCCGGCCCGGCTGTATCGCGAGCTATCCGGCTACTGTTGTAAAGTTCAGTCAGGTCAGTGGCGCGAAAGGCATAGAGCACAGTCGGAGGTCCTTGACCGTTCCCGTTGAGAAGTATCCAGACGATTCCGTTCTCGGACCCATTCGATGAAACGACGGGAGTGGCACCGTGATAAGTAAAAGTGGCGTTAGTGCGCGCAATCGGAAAGGCGGACAACATGCCGTCGGTCACGGTGAAAACGATTAGTGGTCCGTTGTCTGAAGACTGATAGACGAAACCGTTCCAATACGCGGGCGAAGAGAACATCGCAAGGAGCCATCCGGGATTGACCTTTTCGACAACCTGTGGGTCGGGCGGGTTGCAGCCGTCGCAGTATTTTCCCATGTTCGCGCGGTTGAGCACGTACAAAATTGCATCCTTGCCACCGCCGATTAGCTCGTAGGGTACAGGACCTGACTGCAGCGGAAGAAGTAACGGACCGGCGATACCAAAGTCGAGGTCGTTATTCGAGAGATACTGCTGGTCGGTCGGAGTGAAGTAATCGACCACCTGGAGCGTCTTCTGGGACAGCTTCACAAAACTATTGGTATAGTTCTTCTTACTCACATCGTAACTGCCGTTTCCAATACCAACGAAGATGGCGCTACCGGTGGCGGCTGGCCCATTGCCGCTTTGCCATATCCCGCCTTTCTGTCCGTTAGGCGTGGAGTTGAAGGCCGCGAGCTGCGTCAGGGTCGTGGCATCGTACGCAAGCACCCAGCCGTGGTATTCGTCAATATCGCAGTGAGACCCAAAAGCGATATACACAACGCCGCCGGTGAGCAGGAGCGCGGCCCGTTGATTTTCCATTTTCGCATCGAAAATCACATGGCCTTTGCCGTCCGTATCACTCCCATCGCCGTATCCGGTTCCGGGCACGGCAGCACTGATTTTCACCGGCCCACCAAACTTCTCGGCACCGGTGTGTAAATCCAGCGCGTGCAGCGATTGAATGTATTTCGAAGTGTTGGAGTTGAATTCTGCCGAGACTACGTAAAGCGTCTGAGTATTCGGGTCGATAACCGGCGTGCCGGTAATGCCGACCTCCGGCACCAGATCGGTGCAGTTCAGCGCAGCGGCCGATACGGTAGTTATACCGCGAGCCGGATCAATAAGACTTCTCTTCCATAAGCGCTTCCCGGTTCCGGCGGCGAGGGCGTAGATGCTGTCGTGTTCGGTCGCAACGAAGACTACGTTGTGGACACCTTTCCCCGGAATACTCACGTTTGAGACGTAGAGCGGCTCTGCATAGATGTAGCCATCGACCGCGACCGAAAATAGTTTTCCGAAGGTGCCCGGAGCGACGTTGGATGGCGTCAGAACCTGTTCGTTCGCGTTCAGGCCTGTGCGGCGGATGTTGTTATGGTAAGTGAGGACGTTGACCGAGCTGGTCGCTGCGTTGACTCGTTGTGAAGCGGTGACCGCAAGTGTCGCGGCAACAATTGCCATCGCGCATGCCAAAGGCCACTTCGTCATTCGAGTCCCTTCTTTGCCGCAAAGCACGCAAGTGCCGGAGCCAGTGCGATTTGGGTCTCGTGAGGAGATATTAGACCGCTTCCGCATAATATAAATTTAATTTGATGATGTCATAGGACAATACGAGTCATCGACATTTAATAGCGGAACTCTGGCGATGTAAGGTTACCAGAGAACAAAAAAAGCGGCTTCGCAAGTCAGCGCGAGTGAATCAGAACATGCGCGGCCTGCGACTCGACGGCTGGAAAACGGAGGCTGAGCCGGATTCTTTTCCCGTCGCCAACGACTGGCGCGATTCGCTTCTATCGGAAACACCAAGGGTCAGAGAAGGTGGGAGACAAGATGATCAGGCTCCGCAAAGAATGCGGGCACAAAGATCTATGGCTGGTTCAGTCGTGCGTTCGCCTCATCCGTCTGTGAGTGCCGGAGAGTAAATCGTGCTGCACACGCGTATCTGTGACCTCCTGGGCATTACGCATCCGATCGTCCTCGGCGGGATGGGCGGCGGCCACACCGCGGCGCCGCTGGTCGCGGCAGTCTCAAACGCCGGAGGCTTCGGCACTCTCGGAATCACCGGCTTCAGCGCCGCCGCCGTGCAGGAGCGGATTGGGGCGATTCGCGCCGCTACCAGCAAACCTTTCGGAGTAAACTTTCTTCTTTTCCTGATCCAGGAGGCGGCATTCACGGCGGCCCTCGAGAGCCGCCCGCCGGTCGTGGCCTTCGCGTGGGCCCGGCCGGACCAGGATTTGCGACCGTATGTGCAGCGTGTGCACGACTCGGGATCGCTTGCGATGCACATGGCCGGCGAAGTGGGCGAAGCCGTGCGCGCGGCCAGGGCCGGCGCGGACGTAATCGTGGCCCAGGGGACCGAGGGCGGCGGGCATGTCGGCTGGATGGCCACGATGGCGCTGGTGCCGATGGTCGTGCAGGCGGTTGCTCCTGTCCCGGTGCTCGCCGCGGGCGGCATTGCTGATGGGAGCGGACTAGCTGCCGCCCTCGCGCTCGGCGCGGACGGTGTTCTGATTGGCACGCGATTCCTGGCTACGGACGAGTCGCCACTTCATCCTAATTTCAAGCAGGCGATCGTGCGCAGCGATGGGCACGACACGGCGATGACGGAGATTCCGGACATCGCCTCAGGGACAGTCTGGCCCGGAGCGATGGCGCGCACGTTGCGCAACGGCTTCGTGGAACAGTGGGTCGGCAGAGAGTGGGCGCTGCGTCAGCAGGCGCGCGCTGCCTGGCAGGCGCTTGTGGCCGCGCGAGAGACCGGCGATGCGGACCATGCCGCCCTTTTCATCGGCCAGGATGCCGGCCTAATCGACTCGGTGATACCGGCCGCTGAGGTGATCCAGCGAATGGTCGCACAAGCGGAACGCATCATTGCCGACCGCCTGTATCCGATGTTGCGTGCCTGATCGCGTAGCTGAATTGTCCCGAACCGCCGCAATGCCTTGAGGGTGTGGGGATGGAGTCGGTCTATCGGCCGACCCCTTCCCCACTTGAGGCAATCATTCGCATTTCATGGGCGCGTCGCAATCCTCGCTACGACGATGAATGCCGCTCCCGGCGAAGCTATCGCTCATACGGCCGCAAAACGTTTACTGTCGCTGTGCGGAATAAGCGATGTTGAAGGGTCCAATGCTCCCGAGAGGATTTGTAAGCGCCGTCAATACTGCATTCACCTGGTTACTGCCTTTGGAACCTACGAAGTGCGTCGTCCCGGTTTCGAAGGCGGTGGCACCCGTGTTGTTGAACGTAGCTCCGACGCAGCTCCCGCCCAGGTAGTCGGTGAAGCTGTTATCGCCAATCGCCTTGCCCGGCAGGTAGTCGGTGAGCTTTGTAACACTGTTGAACGATGTGACAGTCGGAGCGAAGGTCGAGAAAGGGAAGCTGACAGTGGAGGTCACGGTTGCGCAGGAATTTCCACTGGCATCAACGGTTTCTTCGGAGACTATCACGACGTTTGCTTCGGAAGCGACAGCACCGACAGTGGAGCAACTCTCCTGGGCCGAAAAGTCGGCCGTGAAACAATATGTCACGGACCCTTGGGCCGAAACGACAAATTTGCCGGCATACGCTGACAGTGGGATCCCCCCGGCCGATGCACAGGAACGATTAAAATCATGGATCACAGCCAGCAAAAAGATCGCCATCAAGACCGCCTGAATTTTCCTTTTCACCGCTTTACCTCATCGGATTCCTGCCCTGTGCCGCTCGAGTTCGGCAGGTGTTCAAGCGTGATTACCTTGAAATTCCCCCAAGGATCTCGATGCCTGATCAGGCGGTGCTCGGACTCTTGGTCTTCGCGACACTTGGACCTCAGCTTGAATCAGCGAGAGCTAAGCTGTGCGCAATAGGGCCGTCAATAGCACATTTGTGCTATGAAGCGCGATACGGTTTGCAACGGACGCGAGCAGGATTTCTGAAATCGAAATTCGAGTGCGAAGACAGCTTTGGTCGCGGGACAGGTTCGGGCCGGGCGAGATCCTGGGAGCCGCTGCGATATTGATCGGGGTCCTTCAGATGCTCTGGATTCCATGGTCTGCCGGCGCGACGACCTCTTACAGCATCGCCCATAATCTGCCCTGGTCCGATGCTTTGGTGATTGCATTATGGCGGTCCTCGCCTGCTGCTCGACGGCAGGCTGGAACGCGGCGCGATCGGGCGTAACGCTGTCGGGATAAATTTCGTAACAGCAGCCGTCATCGCCCTCGACGCAGCCGCGCGGATAGGCCTGTCGAATCTCGCTGCGCAGCGCACGCGCCGGCTCGGAGCCGGCAGGTATCAGGCCGGCGGCCTCGTCACCTTCCATTCCTCTCTCGTCCGCCGGCCCCCCAATTCAGCCGTCGTTGAATAGTCAGTGAGAGACTCACTGCCCGAGGTAATAGGACTTGGTCCAGCCGGTATGGCCCTGCGTGGTGACCTGGACCGCGTTCACATCGTCGGGGTCCTTCGCCGCCAGGACTTTCACCTCCGCTCCCTTGACCAGCGCGATGCAGCCGGACACCTCGGGCGTGTGACCGCCGTCATACTCGTAGGCGGCCGCCACGAGCTCATCGTGCGTCTCGCAGATCGGAGCATCCCCCTTGGCGCGATAGACGCTGTCGGCCTTCGTCGTGCCGTACGCCGCTTGCGGAGCCGCGGCGGTGGCGGTGGATGCCGATTCAGGGGCGCAGGACACGAGACACGCCGCAGCCATGAACGACAGCATCGCGATTGCACAGACAACCATGGCGCGTTTCCCGACCATTGCGTGCTCTCCTTGATCTCGGACGTGACGCACATCCTACCGCATCACGCCGCGCGCGCGCCGCACTTTGCGGCTTCCCTGAAACGTCCGGTGGTGATGCCGGACGGCTCAAGACTCTACGTCTGTCGAGCACTGCGGGGCAATGGTTCAAGCGTGACGTTTGCAGCATCGCGAGCGCCGTGCCTATCGTGATAACCTGAGTAATCCTCCGAAAAGCGCGGGAGCTGCGAGATGAAAGTCGTTGTCGACCACGATCTTTGCGAAGGGAACGGCCGCTGCGTCGAGGTGGCGCCCCAGGTCTTCGAGCTGCGCGACGACGATCGCAGCTACGTGATGCTGGAGCATCCGCCGCAGGATATGCGCTCGAAGTTGGAGCTCGCGGTCACCCTGTGTCCGCGCCAGGCGATTCGCCTGGTCGAGGACTAGCCGTGGGCGCGCCAACCCTCGACACCATCGACATCATCGATCCCGACCTCTACGTTCAGCGCGGCTATCCGCACGAGGAATGGGCGCTGCTGCGCCGCGAGGCGCCGGTCTATCGCTACGAGCGCCCGGGGGTCGAGCCTTTCTGGGCGATCACCCGTCACGCGGATATCGTCAACGTCTCGCGCCAGCCCAACCTGTTCCGCAGCACGCAGATCCTGTTCGTGACCAAGGACGAACCGGGCTCGCCGCTGCCGGAAGAACCGGTGCTGCGCCAGTTGCTCAACATGAATCCACCCGAGCACGGCGAGATGCGCCGCGTGGTCAATCAACGGTTCACGCCGCGCATGGTGCAGCAGCTCAGGGATCAGATCGAGCGGATTACTTCGGAAACGCTGGACGCCCTGGTCGGACGCGAGGAATGCGACTTCGTGACCGAAGTTTCGGCGCGCCTGCCGCTCGCGGTGATCGCCGAGATGTTCGGCATCCCGCGCGAGGACTGGGCGATGATGTTTCGGCTCAGCAACGCGATGATCGGTCCGGCGGATCCGGAGTACGGCGGGAGCGATACGATCAAGGAAAATCTCGAGCGCGCGCGGATGGAGTTCTTCCAGTACTTCACCGGGCTGTGCGAGGACCGGCGCAGGCATCCGCGCGACGACCTGGCGAGCGCGCTCGCCAACGGCAAAGTGTTCGGCCAGCCGCTGCCGCCGTTCGAGCTGCTGTCCTACTTCGCCCTGCTGATCATCGCGGGCAACGAGACCACGCGCAACGCCACCACCGGCGGCCTGCACGCGCTGATCACGCATCCGGCGCAATGGCGGCGCCTGCGCGACGATCCCGCGCTGGCGCCCAAAGCGGCCGAGGAAATCGTGCGCTGGACTTCGCCGGTGATCCAGTTCACGCGCATCGCCAACGCCGACACGGTGCTCGCGGGCCGGCAGATTCGCGAGAACGACGTGCTCGCGCTGTTCTATCCTTCGGCCGCGCGCGACGAGGCGGTTTTCGAGCGGCCCGCCAGCTTCGAGATCGATCGCTATCCCAACCCGCACATCTCCTTCGGCATCGGCGAGCATTTCTGCCTCGGGGCGAATCTCGCGCGGCTCGAACTGCAGGTGATGTTCCGGCAGTTGGCCGAGCGGATGGAATTCGTCGAGCTGGCGGGGCCGGTAGAGCGGATGCGCTCGAGTTTCGTCGGCGGGATCAAGCACATGCCGATCCGCTACCGCATCCGCGCGCGCGCCTAGGCGCGCGCGGCGAAACCAATCACGCCACCCGCTCCTCGCCCGGCGCAATCCTGCGGGCGAGGCCGTCCGGATGATCCGCGAAGCGGCCGCTCCACAGCACGCGGCCACGCTCGAGCACCATCACCTGTTCGTCAGGATCGATCGAAGAGAGCCGATGGGTGATGGTGACGATGGTGCGGCCGGGCAATGCGCGCGCGACCGCCGCGCGAATCTCCGCTTCGCTCACCACGTCGAGCGCCGAAAGCGCCTCGTCGAGCACGAGAATCGCGGGACGCCTGAGCAGCGCGCGCGCGATCGAGATCCGCTGGCGCTGGCCGTCGGAAAGCGTGGCGCCGTGCTCGCCGACGGGATTGTCGTAACCGCCCGGCAGCGACTCGATCAATTCGCCGAGGCCGGCCGCGCGCGCGGCCGCGCTCACCTGCTCGAGCGACGCCTCGGGCGAGGCATAGCGCAGGTTCTCGATCATCGAGGCGTGGAAAACGAAAGCCTGATGGCCGGTTGCGACCAGCCGGCCGCGCAGCCACTGTACATCGAGCGTGCGCAAATCGTGGCCGTCGAGCAGGATCGAGCCTGCGGCGGGCTCGATCAGTCGCGTCATCAAGTCCACAATCGAGGTCTTGCCGGCGCCGCTGGGGCCGACGATGGTCAGCTTTCCGCCCGCGGGAATCCTGAAGCTCACATCGTCGAGCACCGGCACCCCGGGATCGTGGCTGAACGACACCTGGCGGAACTCGAGCTCGCCGCGGACCTCGGGCAGGCGAAGATTTCCCGGCGCGCGCTCGCTCTCGGCCGGCAGGTCGAGAAATTCGAAGATTCGATCCACGGACACGCCGGCGCGCTGCACCCTCAGGTACAGATCGATCAGCGCCTGCAGCGGATTGAACGCGCGCAGCTGGTAGGCCGAGAACGCGATCAGGCTGCCGAGCGTCATCTCGCGTTCGATCACCATGTAGCCGCCGTAGAGCGTGACCAGGGCCGAACCGAGAAACGTGCTGGCGTTGGCCGCGCTGCCGCCCAGGTACGAAAGCATTTCGAGCCGGGTTACGGCGCGCACGAACTCGATGCCCAGCGCGGACAGCCGCGCGTTCTGAAGCCGCTCGGCCACGAACAGTTTGACGAACCTGATTGCGGAGAGCGACTCGACCAGGAAAGACGAGATCGACGCGTTGATCTCGCGCACCGCGCGCGTCTGGCCGACGATCAGCGGACGGAACCGCATCACGCCGTAGAGCTGCAGCGGCACCAGCGCGAGACTCAGCAGGAACAGCTTCCAGTTGAGCCAGACCAGGAAGCCCACCGCCGCAAACAGCGTGAACAGGTTGGCGATGAAGCTGAACCCCGCGTCGGTGAGCATCGCCTGCACCTCGGCGATATCGGTGTTGAGCCGCGACAGCAGATCGCCGACCTTGGCCCGCACGTGAAAGCGCATCGGCAGCGCCTGAAGATGCTCGAACAGATGCTGGCGCAGGTCGAACAGCACGCGCGCGGTCACGCTGACGTAGTAGTAGCGGTTGACGGCGCCGAGCACGTAGCTTAGAAGCGTCGCCGCGATCATCGCGCCGGTCAGAATCCAGAGCAGGCGCAGATTGCGCGCCTGCAGCACGTCATCGATCAGGATCTTGGTGAACACCGGCCACAGCAATCCGAGCACGGTGTTGGCGATCGAGAGCAGGAAGATGACGGCGAGCTTGTAACGAAATCCCGAGATGAAGGGCAACAGACGCCGGACTCGCGACAGGCTGACTTTGCTCAGCGGCCTCATCCGATTCGGCGCGTCGGCGCGCGCGGTCGTTCTCGTCCGATCGCGTAAGACATCGACTTTTGCGCCGGCGATGCAATGATAGTGGCGCGCTCGACGCCGGCGCAAGCAACCCCATCGGACCGTCGTGCAATGGACCAGCCGCGACAACTCGTCAATCACAAGGACGGTTCGGAGATGACGCTGATTCCCGCGGGCGAATTCCTGATGGGCAGCGACGAGGGCTATCCGAGCGAACGCCCGGCCCATCGCGTGTTCGTGAGCGATTTCTACATCGCGAAAAATCTCGTCACCAACGCGCAGTACCGGCGCTTCGTGCTCGAGACCGGATATCCGATTCCATGGCTCGACGACCCGCGCGCCGAATGGGCCAACTGGGATCGCGAACGTCGGACTTTTCCGCGCGGCCGCGCGAATCATCCGGTGGTGCTGACGGCTTGGGTCGATGCGCTCGCCTACTGCGAGTGGGCGGGCCTCCGGCTGGCGACCGAGGCGGAGTGGGAAAAGGCGGCGCGCGGCGGTCTGGAGGGCAAGCTCTTTCCGTGGGGCGACGAGATCTCGCACGAGCTCGCCAATTACGACAACCAGGACGGCACCACCGCGGTCGGCGCGTATCCGGCCAACGCGTACGGGCTGCACGACATGGCGGGCAACGCGTGGGAATGGGTCGCGGATTACTATGACGCCAAATACTACTCGCACTCGCCGCCGCGCGATCCGCGCGGGCCGGAGCAGGGTTCGTCGCGCGTGCTGCGGGGTGGATGCTGGATGCTGTTCGCGCGCTACTGCCGCGCCTCGTACAGGTTTCGCAACAGTCCGAACTTCAGAGCGAGCCTGATCGGCTTTCGCACGGCTCGATCGCGATAAGCACGCCTTCGCGATAGAGCGCGACCAGGGCCGCGCGCACCATCCCCGCCTCCGCATCCCGGCCTTCGCGCCGGTTCAAATAGCCGTTGAGAATGTCCACGACGGCGGGATGCTTGCGCGCCTCCTTTATCAATGCCGGTATGCATACCTTGTGCAGAAATCGGACGCCGCGCGGGTGCCGCCCGGTGACCAGCACTTCACGCGTCGCGATCCATGGCCATTCGAGCACGGGCCGGCGTTCCAGCCTCACGTCCTGCGCCGGCGCCACATGCGACACTTCCGCAGGAGGCCTCAGCGGCGCGCGAGAGAGAGCCCCGTTCGCATGCGCCGGGGCGAGCAATCCGCTGCGCTTTTGCCAGAACGGCGAATGCGGCCACCTGCGCTCCTGGTCGTAGTACTCGGCCGATTGGCGATAGTGCGTCAGGTAGGCATTGCTCTGCGCGTCGCGGTAAAAAGCAATCGCGTCGTCAGCGGCGGCGGGACGCCGGAGAATAGTATTGATAACGGCGGCGCCGCTTACCGCCGACGCCATCGCGGTTTGCACGCCCTCGGACGAGAGCGGATCGATGAACAGCCCCGCGTCGCCCGCGAGCAGAAACCGGCCGCCGGCAAATGCGCGCGACGTATACAGCGTCGCATCCCATATCCGGGGCGCGCCCGCCAGGCTCGCCCGCGAAAGAAATTTCGAGACATGCCGCAGGCGCTCGACCTCGGCCAGATAAAAAGCGCGAGCGCTTGCGGCGCGGATGCGCCGGCCCTCGGCCCAATCGACCAGCAACGTCACGTTGCGCAGCCCGTTGCCGAGCGGCACCGACCAGACGACACCGTTTTCATACGCCTCGAGCAGCGTGTTGCCGAAATCGGCGCCCGCGGGCGAAGCGGCATCGCGCCAGTAGCCGGTCACCGCGAGCGTTCTGAAATTCGGATCGCGCCGGCGCAGGTTCCTGCGGGCGACGATGCCGGAGCGGCCGGTCGCGTCCACGAAGAATCGGGCGCGGACCGGCGCATGACCGGCGGCTTCGACCGCGACCGCGCGGCGGCCGAGCGTGACTCGCTTTACGCCGACGCCAAACCGGATTTCGAGCCGCGGTTGCTGTCCGGCGTGCTCGAGCAGCAGCGCGTCGAACGTCTCGCGCCAGACCTGGAACCCAAGCCTGGATCGATCGGCGCTGTAGTAGCCCGTGCGCGCTCGCGGGCTGCCCCAGCAAACGGTGTGACCGGCCATCCGTAAAAAGCCCGCCTGCTCGATCGCCTCGCGGACCCGAAGGAAGTCGAGCAGCGGAAGGATGCTGGGCGTCAGCGATTCGCCGATGCGATAGCGGGGAAAATCGCTTTTTTCCAGGAGCAGGACGCGAAAGCCCAGTTCGGCCAGCAGGTAGCCGGCGGTACTGCCGGCGGGACCGGCGCCGGCGATCACGACATCGGGCTTGGGCGCCACGCGACAATCCTATGCATTGGCGGCGCGCGACACAAAAAGCAGCGATGCGCCGCATCGCGTGATCGGGCGCCGCGGCTTATCGGATCATTGTACTATCTTCATCAGCCCTTCCGGGCTCGCGTATTGCTTGGCGTCGAGATATTGCGGCTGGCAATCGGTGTTGTAACACGAACTCTGGGTCACACTGATCGAGAGGTGCTGGTCGGCAAAATTGATCGACAATCCCGCCTGGGGACCGTTGGTGCCCAGCACCGCGCCGCCGCTGGGAACCGCGAGCGGCGTCCAGAACTGAGTGATGTATTTGAACAACTCGCCCTGCGGATCGTACAGCTCGATCGCCAGCGGAAAAAAGGTTTCCTTGTCGATGTACAGGACCCGGCGGCTGTAGCAATAGCCGCGGCTGAACGCCGGCAGGCGCGACATTTCGATTACGTATGCGGTGCGCAGCTCCCATTTGCCCAGGCTCGGCCTGCTCCAGGGCAGGATGCCCTTGCCGGCCGGATAATAGTAGTCGGCGGGCAGCTGGGTGGAGCTACCGCACTGCTTCAGCCCGGCCGGCGACGCATGCACCAGCGCCAGGATCCGGCGTTCGCCGTCGTATTTGATCGCGAATCGCTGCGGAAACCCGGGCGGTCCGAGGGCGGCGTCCTCCCAGGTGAAATCGCTGTTCTGCAGCGGCGCGCAGCGCGCGGCGTCGGATGAGCGTATCGGCCGGCGCGCGCTCGGCAGATAAGTGTATATATCATCGAGGCGGGTGATATCCTCGTAGGTAAGGTCGAGCGAAGTGGTATATTTGCCCTGCTCCGGCGCGATTTGCTGTATGTACTTGGCAAAAAAGTAATTTCCTTCGGTCGGTACCGTGGCCGGCATCGTCGGATCGCTCAGATGAGTGAGCTGGGAATATACTACGTCAGCCTGTCCGGTCGCAGTGAAATTTCCGTAGGAATCGCCCGAATAGTTACAAAAGACGGAGTGCTGAAGCCGCGGATTATAGTGATAGTAGAGGTTGTAGAAGATCGCGTAGGCGGCGAGCGCCTGCTGGTTCAGTGGATTGGGAAAGGGAATGCCGGCAACGTAGCCCTCGGGAATGTAGCCGGCGTCGGGAAGCTTTTTGAGCGTGGTGTGACCCGCGTTCTTCTCGGTGTCGGCCATGTAAGCCGGCGGCAGCGGCATCGCTTGGGTAGGTCCGATTTCCATCTGCACATCGGCCGGCATCTTCCAGAAGCTCCGGCCGGCAAAAAGCGCCTGCATGGCGGGCGGCATGAACTGCCGGTAGTTCTGCCAGTTGGCCTGCGAGATGATGCTTCCCGGCGGGATCTGCGCCGCACCCGAATCGGGCGCGCCCGCCGCGCGCGCCTGGCCGCGCATTCCGAGCGTCAACCCCAGCGTCAGCCCGATAGCGAATCCTGCGACAACCGACAGACATGAACCGCCGTTTGCTCTCATGTAATCGCCTCTGAGCGGGCTATGGTCGAGGTTCACCGCGCGCGGCGGAGTATATCGGCGCCTTCGCGGGCGCGTCAAACTCCCGCGCCGCGGCATCGAAGGCACGTTTCGCATGACAGCAGGTGCTGAGATATTGCCGATCCGGATCCGGATTACCCAACGCTTTTACCCGAAGCGCATTGCTAGTGCATAATGCCGCCTGAAGGCCTGGTGCGAGTCATTACTGAAATATACTTGTCGGCGGCCGCCGCGGCGCTCGCGGCGATTGCGCTCGGCTGCAGGCATCCCGGCAACTCGACCGGCCCCAATTCCCCGGTCCCGCAGAAACTGCGCTCCCCTGCGGGCTACGTCTATATCACCAACAACGGCGAAGGCACGGTTTCCGAGTTTGCGCGCGAGCGCGACGGCAGCTTGATTTTTCTGCGGCTGGCGAAAGCCGGCGCGCAGAACGGTCCGACCGGCATCGCGGTCGATCCGTCAGGCCGTTTCGCGTACGTGGCCAACGAGGGCGATCGCCGGATTCACGTTTTTCGCATCCGCCGTAAGACCGGGGATCTGGTTCCGGCCGGCGCTGCAGTCGTGGACACGCCGGACCGCCCGCAGCAGATTGCGATCGGCGGTCGCTTTCTCTACGTCACCAGCGCCAGCGAGGTGCGCGACGGAGCCATCGCGCCCGGCACCGCGGGCACGGGATCGATTTCCGAATACAGGATCGACCCGGCGACCGGCGCGTTGCAGACGTTGGGAGTAATTCGTGGCGAAGGCTTGCGTGAGCCGCTGGGCCTGGCGCTCGCGCCCAATCGACAGTTCGCCTATGTCTCCGATATCGGCGCCGGAACCCTGGTCAGTTTCGTGATCGATGGCTCGGGCGAACTCAAGCTCGTGGCAAGCATACCCAGTCTGGGCGACCGGCCGGGAAATCCAGGGCTGATCGCAGTGAATCCCTCGGGCAATTTCGTCTACACGGTGGACCGCCGGATCGGCAGCGTGGTCGTGGCCCGAGCGTCCGCCGACGGCAAACTGAACGTGACTCATACTTATCGGGCCGGAATTTCGACCGCCGCGCCGTTCGGTGTCGCGGCCGCGACCGTCGATTCAGCCGTCTTCGTTTATACCGGCAATCGCGGCAGCGACACGGTTTCCACTTTCGCCGTCAAATCGGATCTGCTGGACCTGGTGGGCGAGTGCCCCACGGGACTCGGTTACCCGACCGGGATGACGATGGACCCGGAGGGACACAACCTCTACGTGGTCAATCGCAATACGGCGACAGTGGTGCAGTTCGCCGTCGCCGAAAGCAAGGGAGCGACGCTCGTTCCCGCGGCTTCGCTGTTTACCGAGGCCACGCCGACCGATTTCAGCCACCCGCTCTACATCGCGACCACGCGGTGGGACGCGCCGGCGCCGCCCTGAAGCGGAGCGGAAACGAACCGACGTCGGCTTCGCGGGGCTCAGCCGCGACCACCTTTCAGCTCGGCCGGCGGATAGTAGGGCCGCTCGCCAAGCGCATCGACGGCGCAGAAAAATCCAGGTCCCGACGCGCTGCCGTCCTCCTCGAGCTGCATCGTCTGGCGCAGATAGTTCCATCGCTCGGGCGAGAGCCGCCTGGCCTCGCCGAAGTAGCGTTTGGCGTCCTCGGTGTGACCCTGGCGATGGAGATACTCGCCGAGGCGGAAATTGGCGGTCGCCATCGGGTCGACATCCATCGGCGCATTGATCCGGCGCCGCACCTCGGCCGGCGCAAGCACATATTCGCTCGCCTCGCCTTTAGCGATCCAGTCGCGAACCGCCTCGACGTATGACATGCGCGCGGCGCGGGCTTTTTCGATCCCTTCTTTTTTCATCTTGAAGGTCGAACGATCCATTGTACGAAAGCCGTCGCTGGCGCCGGCGACCTCGGTCGGGCGGACGATGTTGCCGCGCTCGTCGATCCACACGGCCATTGGAACGTTGGTCATGTTGTAGAGCTCGGCCACGATATGGCGCTCATCGATCAGGTTGGGATAGGTCGGCCGCGCCGCGCGATCGCACAGCACCGAGTCCCATCCCATGATCTCCTGGAACAGCGGTTCGATGCGCACGGGCTCCGCCGGCCGGATGAAATCGCGCACCGCGGCGGTGCCGCCGCTGTCCAGCGCCACCGACAGGATTATGAAATTGCGGTCTTTCAGTTCTTCGTAGAGCGCCTGCCACACGGGCAGGTCAAAACGGCATCCTCACCAGCTTGCCCATGACAGGAGCAGCACCTTGCGGCCGCGGTAGTCGGAAAGCGAATGCATCCTGCCGTCGAGATCGGGCAGGGTGAAATCGGGCGCCTGAAGCGAAGCCAGCGTGGCGCGCCGCGCGTCGTCGGACTCGCCGAAGAACCAGACCGCGTGCTTGTCGTCATGCACGATAGGCAGGCCGAGTTGGCGCGCCAGCGCGGCCAAGTTGACCAGCTCGTCGCGCAGGAACTGTTCGCGGCGGCCGGGCGGGATCGGAACGCAGCGCTCGCCGCGACAGATTCCCTGCGGTTTGAGTTCCCAGCCGGTCGCGGATTGCAGCTCCGCCTTCGCCATCCAGAGATGGTCGCCGCGCGCCTGGGCGCCAGCGACGCTTACCGGCTTGTCCTCGTAAATGATAGTTACGGCCATCACGGTCTCCTCCGGAAGCGGATTTTTTTGAGCGGGGCCTCGGCCGCTCGCGCGCAGCATGCTCGGTACGGCGCGCGGGAAGCCATTTTCCACTCATCGGGGCGCAAAGCAAAGCGCCCGCCGGATAGCGCGCGGCTCGGCCGAACTTCGGGCGTAACCGGGCCCGTGCGTTAACGTCTAATAAGGCATAAATTGGTGCGGCGAGCAGGCCCGCAAGCACGGCAAAGCTCCAGCGGGTGGCGAAAACAGGGGGACAGGCGGGGACAGAATCGACGTGAACGCTCTGTCATCGAGAAGAGGACGCGCGGAACCCGCGCCTGAGGCTAAGAGGCGTGCGCGCGCGGCGGCCGCCGGCGCGGGGCCTGATCGCCGCTCGGCGTCAGAACTCCTGCGCGAAGCATTTTGAGCGGCACGTTCAGTCGGCGCGATTGCGGCCACGGACGCGCCGCGCGACAGCCGCCCCGCACACGGCGCAACTTCGGTTCCAACAACGGGCGTGCGGGCGATTGTCTGATCGATTCGAATAATTCTGTCCGACCTTAATCGCGACGCGCTGAACATCGGCATGGAGAAGGAATCGGCAGCCAAATCGCGATTGGCCTCGTCCTTCACGGCGAAGAATGCGGCGCAGCCCCGAACGCTCGCCCGCAACATCCGCTGGTGGCCGTGGATCGCGACCGCGGTGGCGGTCGCCGTCGGTCTGTATGCTTGGAACGCGCATCGGCCGCCGAGGTTGCCGCCGGTCATCCCCCCGGTGCCGGTGTCGGCGACAGCCGCGCGGCAGAGCGACCTGGACATCTACCTCAACCAGATCGGCACGGTGACGCCGTTCGCAACCGACAATGTGGTAAGCCGCGTCGCGGGTCAAATCATGAGCATCGCCTTCAAGGAGGGCGAGCTGGTCGAACCCGGACAGCTGCTGTTCCAAATCGATCCGCGGCCGTACCAGGCGCAGCTGGCGCAGTACCAGGGTCAACTCGCGCGCGACACCGCGACACTGGCCAATGCGCGGATCACGCTGGAGCGGTATCGCGTGCTGCTGCAGCAGGGCGTGATCGCGCGTCAGGAGCTCGACAACCAGCAGGCGCTTTACGATCAGGCGCGCGGCACGATCGAAAATGACAAGGGCCTGATCGAAGCGGTCAAGGTCAACCTCGGATACTGCCGCGTGGTTTCTCCTATAAGGGGGCGGATCGGTCTGCGCCAGGTCGATGTCGGCAATTACGTGCAGGCCTCGAACACGCTGGTGGTGATCGCGCAATTGCAGCCGATTTCGGTCATCTTCAGCATGCCCGAAGACGACATCGCGACCGTCACCGCCGACATGCGCGAGGGACAGGTTACGGTGCAGGCCTGGAATCGCGACTTCAGCAAACAGCTTGCGACCGGCTTCCTGCTCACGCTGGACAACGAAATCGATCAGACCACGGGCACGGTCAAGCTGCGGGCGCAGTTTGCCAACACGGACTACGCCCTCTTCCCGAATGAGTTCGTCAACGCGCGGCTTCTGGTGCGCACCATCCATCAGTCGGTGCTGGTGCCGACGGCGGCCGTCCAGCGCACGCGGCAGAGCGATTATGTTTACGTGGTCGAGCCCGATAAGACGGTCACCCGCCGCGCGGTCAAGGTCGCCGCCAGCCAGGGCGAACTCACCGCAATCAGCTCGGGGCTGCAATCCGGAGCCGTGGTGGTGACCGACGGGCTGGACAAGCTGCAGCCGGGGAGCAAGGTCACGGTGCGGATGGAAGCGCAGCCCGCGTCGGCGGCTCCGTCCGCGGTCAATCCCGGGCAAAGTTTTGCCGGTCAATGAATCTGTCGCGGCCATTCATTCTGCGGCCGATCGCAACTTCGCTGCTGATGGCGGCAATCCTGCTGGCCGGCGGATTCGCTTACAAGCAGTTGCCGGTGTCGGCGCTGCCCGAGGTCGATTACCCGACGATCCAGGTGATGACGTTCTACCCGGGCGCAAGTCCGGACGTGATGGCGTCGTCGGTCACGGCTCCGCTCGAACGCCAGTTCGGCGAGGTGCCGGGGCTCAACCAGATGACGTCGAACAGCTCGTTCGGCAGTTCGGTGATCACGCTGCAGTTCGATTTGAACCTGGACATCGACGTGGCCGAGCAGGAGGTGCAGGAGGCGATCAACGCGGCGGCAACCTACTTGCCGGCCAATCTTCCGAACCCGCCGGTGTACAGCAAGATCAACCCGGCCGATGCGCCGATCCTGACGCTGGGGCTGACGTCGAGCGAACTTCCGCTGGACCAGGTGGAAGACCTCGCGGATACGCGCTTGTCGGAAAAGATTTCGCAGGTGCCGGGCGTGGGATTGGTCTCGATCGGCGGCGGGCAGAAACCCGCGGTGCGCATCCAGGTCAATCCGCTGCAGCTCGCCTCTTACGGACTCACCCTGGAGCAGGTGCGCACGGCGGTTGCGGCCGCGAACATCGATGCGGCCAAGGGAAATTTCGACGGTCCGAACCTCGATTACACCATAGAGGACAACGATCAACTGCTCTCGGCCGAGAGCTACCTGCCGCAGATAATCGCCTACCGCAATGGCGCGCCGGTGCGGTTGTCGGACGTCGCCCGAGTGGTGACCGAACCGGAAAACGTGAAGCAGGCGGCGTGGATGAACAACGAGCCCGCCGTCATCCTGAATGTTCAGCGCCAACCGGGCGCGAATATCATCACGGTCGTCGATCGCATCAAGGCGCTGCTCCCCACGTTGCAGAGCACGCTGCCCGCGTCGGTCAAGGTCGCGGTCCTGACCGATCGCACGGTGACCATCCGCGCCTCGGTGCGCGACGTTGAATTCGAACTGATGCTGACCGTGGCGCTGGTGGTCATGGTCATCTTCCTGTTCCTGCGCAGCCTGGCGGCGACGATCATTCCGAGCGTCGCCGTGCCGCTCTCGCTGGTCGGGACGTTCGGCGTGATGTACCTGCTCGGCTACAGCCTCAACAACCTGACCCTGATGGGCCTGACCATCTCGACCGGCTTCGTGGTCGACGACGCGATCGTGATGATCGAGAACATCGGCCGCTTCATCGAGGAAGGCGCATCGCCGCTGGAAGGCGCACTGAAGGGCGCCGAGCAGATCGGCTTCACCATCCTGTCGCTCACGATCTCGCTCATCGCCGTGCTGATCCCGCTGCTGTTCATGGGCGATATCGTGGGCCGCCTGTTCCGCGAGTTCGCGGTCACCCTCGCCGTCACCATCCTGGTCTCCGCCATCGTGTCGCTGACGCTCACGCCGATGATGTCGGCCAAGCTGCTGCATCACGTGCGCGAGGAGGAAAAGAGCCGTTTCTACCGGGTCTCGGAGCGGGCATTCGATCGCGGCATCGATCTCTACCGCCGCAGCCTGAGTTGGGTCCTGCGCCATCAGCCGGCCACGCTGCTGGTTGCGATCGGAACGCTCGTGCTGACTGTCGTGCTCTACTGGTACGTGCCCAAGGGCTTCTTCCCAATCGAGGATACGGGCGTAATCGAGGGCGTTTCGCAGGCTTCGCAGAACATTTCATTCGCGGCGATGGTGCGCAGGCAGCAGGAGCTGGTGCAGGTGATCCTGCGCGATCCGTCGGTCGAGAGCCTGTCTTCGTTCATCGGGATCGACGGCACCAACACGACGGTGAACAGCGGGCGCATCCTGATCAACCTGAAGCCGCTGGCCCAACGCAAGGCGGGAGTCGAGCAGATAATGGCGCGGCTCGAGCCGGAACTGGCCAAGGTCAACGGCGTCACGCTCTATCTGCAGCCGGTGCAGGACCTGACCGTCGACGATCGCGTCAGCCGCACGCAGTATCAGTACACGCTCGAGGATCCCGACCCGCGCGAGCTGACCGCGTGGACGAACAAACTGGTCGCGCAGCTCGAGAAGATTCCGGCCCTGCGCGACATCGCGACCGACCAGCAGAACGATGGACTCGGCGCCCATCTGGTGATCGATCGCGATACCGCCTCGCGCCTGGGAATTACCGCCAACGCGCTCGACAACACGCTCTACGACGCTTTCGGCCAGCGTCAGATCTCGACCATGTTCACGCAGCTCAACCAGTACCACGTGGTGATGGAGGTCGCGCCCGAGTTCCAGCGCGATCCCAAGGCGCTGCAGAACATCTACGTCAGCTCGGCCACCGGCGGCCAGGTCCCGATCAGCGCGTTCACTCACTTCGAGCCAACCACCACGCCGCTGATCGTCAATCATCAGGGTCAGTTTCCGGTGGTGACCCTGTCCTTTAATCTCGCGCCCGGCCACTCGCTGGGCGAAGCGGTCGACGCGATCAATCGGGCGCAGCAGAAAATCGGAATGCCGCTGAGCGTCCAGGGAGCGTTTCAAGGCACCGCCGCGGCGTTCCGCGCTTCGCTGACCAACGAGCCACTGCTGATCCTGGCGGCCGTGATCACGGTGTACATCGTGCTCGGCGTGCTCTACGAAAGCTACATCCATCCGGTGACCATTCTCTCGACGCTGCCGTCGGCGGGAGTGGGCGCGATCGTGGCGCTGATGGTGTGCGGGATGGACCTCAACGTGGTCGCGCTCATCGGCATCATTCTTTTGATCGGAATCGTGAAGAAAAACGCCATCATGATGATCGACTTTGCGCTCGACGCGCAGCGCGCAGAGGGCAAAAGCGCGGACGATGCGATCTTTCAGGCGTGCCTGCTGCGCTTTCGGCCGATCATGATGACCACGATGGCGGCATTGCTCGGCGCACTGCCGCTTGCGCTGGGCTCCGGCGCCGGCTCGGAGCTGCGCCAGCCGCTGGGCGTAGCGATCGTCGGCGGCCTGCTGGTCAGCCAGCTGCTCACGCTGTACACGACGCCCGTGATTTTTCTCTACTTCGAGCGCCTCGCGCCCGGACCCGGCAGGCAGCGCGAGAGCGAGGACGCCGGGCTGGCCGCCGCGAGTTCATGAAACCATCCGAAGTTTTCATCAGGAATTCCGTCGGCACCACGCTGCTGACGATCGCGATTACGCTCGCCGGAATCGTTGCCTTCCGCGCGCTTCCGGTTGCGCCGCTGCCGGCGGTGGACTTTCCCACCGTCCAGGTGCAGGCGCAACTGCCGGGCGCGAGCCCGGAGACGATGGCCAGCTCGGTCGCGACGCCGCTCGAGCGCCAGTTCGGCCACATCGCGTCGCTGAGCGAGATGACCTCGACCAGCACGCTCGGCGAAACCACCATCGTGCTGCAGTTCGATCTCAGCCGGAACATCGACGCCGCGGTGCGCGACGTGCAGGCCGCGATCAACGCCGCCAACAGCAACCTGCCGGCCAACTTGCCGGCGAAACCCACGTATCGCAAGGTCAATCCCGCCGACCCGCCGATCATGATCCTGGCGCTCACCTCGGACATCAAAAAGCCGGGCGAGCTGTATGACGCCGCGGACTCGATCCTGCAGCAGAAACTGTCGCAGATCGAAGGCGTCGGACAGGTGACGGTCGGCGGCGGCGCGCTGCCCTCGGTGCGGGTCGAGCTCAACCCGACGCAGCTCAACAGCATGGGCATCAGTCTCGAGCAGGTGCGCGGCGTGCTGGCGTCGGCCAACTCGAACATGCCCAAGGGTGAATTCGCCGACGATCGGCACGCATGGAGCATCAGCACGACCGATCAGCTGCTCAAGGCCGATCAGTACAAACCGCTCATCGTCGGCTATCACAACGGCAACGTGGTGCGGCTTGCGGACGTGGCCGAGGTCAGGGACTCGGTGCAGAACGTGCGCGCCTCGGGATACTCGGATGCCCAGCGCGCGATCCTGGTGCTGGTGTGGCGTCAGCCCGGCGCCAACGTGATCGACACGGTCGATCGGGTCGAGGCGGCTATGCCGGCGCTGCGCGCTTCGATTCCCGCCTCGATCAGCCTCAAGGTGGTGCTGGATCGCAGCGTCAGCATTCGGGAATCGGTCAACAACGTCGAGGCGACCCTGCTGATTTCGGTGTGCCTGGTGGTGATGGTGGTGTTCCTGTTCCTGCGCGACCTGACCGCGACCGCCATCCCCGGCGTGGTCGTGCCGGTCTCGCTAATCGCGACCTTCGGCGTGATGTACCTGTTCGGGTTCAGTGTGGACAACCTGTCGCTGATGGCACTGACGATCTCGACCGGGTTCGTGGTCGACGACGCGATCGTCGTGGTCGAAAACATCTCGCGCTACCTCGAGCAGGGATGCAAGCCGTTTCAGGCCGCAGTGCTGGGCGTGCGCGAGATCGGCTTCACCGTCATTTCGATCAGCCTGTCGCTGATCGCGGTTTTCATACCGATCCTGCTGATGGGCGGAATCGTCGGCCGGTTGTTCCGCGAATTCGCGATCACGCTGGCGGCGGCGGTCGCGGTCTCGATGGTGGTGTCGCTGACCACCACGCCGATGATGTGCGCGAAACTGCTGCGGCGCGAGCGCGATCGCCGCCACGGCCGCGCCTACCGGTTCGGCGAGCGCGTCTTCAACGGCATGCTCGAACGCTACGAGCGAAGCCTGGGCTGGGTGCTGCGCCATTCGGCGCTGGTCGGTCTGGTCGCGCTGCTGACGGTCGCGATCAATATTTATCTCTTCTACGTCATTCCCAAGGGCTTTTTTCCCGAACAGGACAACGGACGGCTGATGGGTTCGATCGTGGCGGACCAGGACACGTCGTACCAGGCGATGAACCGCAGGCTGCTGCGTCTGATCGACGCCGTGCGCAGCGATGCGGCCGTGTTCAACGTGCTCGCCTTCACCGGCACCAGCGGCGCCACCAATACCGCCAACATGTACGTCGGCCTGAAGCCGCTCAACCAGCGCAGCGCGAGCGCGCAGCAGGTAATCGGACGGATCCGAAAAAAGCTCGCCCGCGACTCGGGCCTTAGCCTGTATCTGCAGGCGCAGCAGGATCTGCGAATCGGCGGCCGCCATGCGAACGCGGAGTACCAGTACACGCTGGTGAGCGACGACCTGCACCTGCTGACGCTGTGGGCGCCGCGCTTGCTCGCGCGGCTGCACGCGATCCCGGAGTTGAGCGACGTCAACAGCGACCAGCAAAACGCTGGGCTGGCGGCCGACGTGCGGATCGATCGCGACACCGCCTCGCGCCTGGGGCTATCGACCCAGACGCTCGACGACACCTTGTACGACGCGTTCGGCCAGCGCGAAGTCTCGACCATGTACACGCCGCTCAATCAATATTTCGTGGTGATGGAAGCGGCACCGCAGTTCTGGCAGGACCCGCAGACGCTGCATGCGATTCATATCGGAGCGCCGGCCATGCCTGTCGCGGCCGCAACACCCGTCGTCAACGCGAGCGGCGAATTGTCAGTGCCGGCAGCACCGAGCGCGGACGGCTCGGCGGCCGGCGCAAGCACCTATGTCGCGCCCCTCAACGCGAACGAGATCGGCGGAGTGCAAAGCGCCGCGGGCTCCAGCGTGAGCCCGCTCAGCGCAACCACTTCCACAACCGCTTCGCTGACCGGCGGTCTCGGTTCCACCACCGCCGCAGACGCCGGCGCGCCCGGCGCCGCGCCGGCGCCGCTCGGCGGTATTGCGAGCACGGATGCGGGTGCGGCGACGAACTCGAGCGGCGCGGGCCTGAGCGCGGCCGCGGCGGGCGCGCCGTCATCCTCCGCGCCGGCTTCGCCGCTCAGCGCTCGCGCCTCCGCTCCCGCGATTATCGAGGGCGCAACCGCTCCGGCAAATGGGAGCACCCCGATAATCGGCGCGCCGGCGCCGGCGAGCGTCGCGACATTCGCCGCGCCAATGATTCCGCTGGACACGATCGCGCGGCTGAGCGATTCGACCACGCCGCTCGCGGTAAATCACCAGGGCCAGTTCCCCGCCGTAACCATCTCCTTCAATCTCTCGCCCGGGATTTCGCTGGGACAGGCGGTGGCATTAATCGACCGCGCCGAGCAGGACATCCACATGCCCGCGGAGATTCGCGGCGCGTTCGCCGGAACCGCCGAGAGTTTTCAGACCTCGCTTGCCAATGAACCGATGCTGATTCTGGCGGCCTTGCTCAGCGTGTACATCGTGCTCGGCATTCTCTACGAAAGCTACGTACATCCCATCACCATCCTCTCGACCCTGCCTTCGGCGGGCATCGGCGCGCTGCTCGCGCTCCTGATCTGCGGCATCGACCTGAGCGTGATCGCGCTGGTCGGAATCATCCTGCTGATCGGCATCGTCAAGAAAAACGCGATCCTGATGATCGATTTCGCGCTGGAGGCGGAGCGGACCCAGGGCAAATCGCCCGAGGACGCGATCTATCAGGCGTGTCTGCTGCGCTTTCGCCCGATCATGATGACCACGATGGCGGCGCTGCTCGGCGGCCTGCCGCTCGCGCTCGGTACCGGCTACGGCTCCGAGCTGCGCCGCCCGCTCGGCATCGCGATCGTCGGCGGCCTGATCGTGAGCCAGATGCTGACGCTGTTCACCACGCCGGTGATTTACCTGTATATGGAGCGGCTGCGGCTCGGATTCGAGCGCCTGCGCGGGCGCATCCGGCAGCGTCCGGCGCCGCGACCGGGAGCGGCTCGCGTCTAGCCCCGGAGTTGCGCGCGAGCTCGCGCGCGGTACTCGGGGCGGACGCGCTCGCGTTTGTGGCGTGTCGGATCGCGGGCGACCGCGTCGGCGCATGCAGCGCGCGTGAACGAGAATCGCGCTCCGTTCTCAGTAACGCGCGATCACTTCATTGCCGAACTCGCGAATCATCTCGCGGCCGTCCGTGCCGGTCAGGCGCAGCGCGATGCAGGTGACGCCGGCCTCTTCGAGTTCCTTGATGCGCTCGACCACCGCCGACGCGGGGCCGGTGATGGTGGTCGCCTCGAGCAGCGGACGCGTGATGTAGCGTTCCTCTCCCGGCTTGGTGAAGATCAGGTGGCCCAGATGGATTTCCTGGTAGCGTTTCTCCCAGGGCGTCTTCATGTTCATGATGTATTCGTCGAAGTAGCGTTTCGCCAGCGATTGAAACTCGGGCGGCGCGAACGGACCGATGGGCGTGTTCTCCGGATGCCAGATGGTATGCAGCGTGAGCGCGCCCCATGAACCGAGGCGGCCGAAAACGCGCGGCGACATGATATCTTCGCCGTCGCGCAGGACGCAGCCGGCGGTGACGATCACGGTCGGAATGTGCGCGAGGGTTCGGCCCGCGGCCTTGGCGGCACTGCGAATTTCGTCCAGACCGCTGCGGATCGTCGCCGGATCGGCGCCCACGGTGATCCAGCCGTCGCCGACTTCGCCGACGACGCGGATCGCCCGCGGCAGATTGGCGCCGACGTAGATCGGCACCGCGTCCTTGACGTTGACGAATCCCCTTTCGGGATGCAGCAGGCGCACCGCCCGTTTGCGCTCGCCTTCGCAATACAGCGCTTCCCGACCGGCCAGCAGCTCGCGCAGCACGCGAACCTCTTCGGCCAGAACCTTGAGCGGCGCGGCCGGCATGCCCATCACGTTGCGCGCGCTGAAGCCGGTGCCGATGCCTGCGATCACGCGTCCGGGAGCAAGTTCGTTGATCGTCGCCAGCGCGGTCGCGCTGACCGGCGCGGCGCGGTTGCCGGCGCAGAGCACGAACGTGCCGAGCATCGAGGTTCGCGAATGCTCGGCTGCCAGCGCCATGGTGGCGAAGATATCGCTGTAGCACATGTGCGAATCGTCGAACCACGCGTGGCTGAAGCCGTAGTCCTCGGCCATCCGCACGTCGTGCCAGGCGCGGATATAGGTTGGATAGCTGACCCCGAATTGCATCGCGCATCCCTCCCTGGAGCGATGCTCCGTCGCTTACGGTCGCCATTGGCGCGCTGGGCGCAATGTGCTTCTTCGATACTTCCGCATCGCGACGAAGGCAAACGCAATCTGCACCAGGCCGAACCCGAAATCGCGCCCGCGGCCGCGGTTGTTTGCGGCGTAACCAGGTGCCTATGATTCGGTTGAGTTGCAGCGGCCGCGCGCGAGGCGCGCCAGGGCCGCGTAATCGAGCAGGAGAGCAGCCGATGAGCGTCAGACATCTGCCCGCATCCGCCAGCGCCGACGAGATCGCGGCCGTGCTCAGCGAGGACGGCGCCGCGATCGTCGACCGTCTCGCCCCCGCGTCAATGATGGACCTGGTGGCCGAGGAAATGCGTCCCTACATACAGGCGACGCCGGGCGGCCGCGACGACTTCGCCGGACGCACCACGCGCAGAACCGGCGGATTGATCGCGCGCTCGCCAACCTGTCGCGAGCTGGTGATGAATCCGCTCGTGCTGGCGACGGCGAAGAAGACCCTCGCGCACGCCGCGGCGTTCCAGGTCCATCTGACCCAGGTAATCGCGATCGAACCCGGCTCGCCCGCTCAACCGATTCATCGCGATCAATGGGTGTTCGATTTTTTTAAATTTCCCAAGGGCTTCGAGGTTCAGCTCAACACCATCTGGGCGATGACTGATTTCACGGCGGACAACGGCGCCACGCGAGTGATTGCGAAAAGCCATCTGTTCGACGACGGGCTCAAGTTCGAGGAGCAGGACACTGAGCCCGCGGCGATGCCGAAGGGATCCGCGCTCTTCTACACCGGCAGCATCTACCATGGCGGCGGCGCCAACCACTCGCATACGACGCGCTGCGGCATCAATCTTACCTACAGCTTGTCGTGGTTGCGGCAGGAAGAGAATCAATACCTGTCCACGCCGCGCGAGATCGCGGCCACCCTGCCGATCGAGTTGCTGCGCCTGATGGGCTATTCGTACGGCGGCTACGCGCTGGGCTACGTGGACGACGTTCGCGATCCGATAAAGGTGGTGAAGCCCGACTTCGTCAAGCCGCCCAAGCCGACCCAGGCGCAGGAACCGGCGCGTTTTCGCGACCAGGCGAAACAATGGCGGGGTGAAGGTAAGGACGCCTGATTGCGACCCGGCCGGCGCGTCAGCCGGCCCGTTATCTCCGTTCAAATCATCGGCCGCGCGATTGACAGTCGCGCCCGCCCTGTGTCATTTGTCCGAACGAACGTTCGGACGATCGGCTGTGGCGGAAAATCGCACAGAGATCGCGCGCGGGCGGCGCTCTTCGCACCCCGTGACGCGCACGAAGCATCGCATCGATCGCGGCGCCGCCCTGCTCTTCGTGCGCAACGGCTACGACGGCACCTCGATGCGCGACTTGGCGCGCAATCTCGGACTGCGCCCCTCCAGCATTTACGGCCACGTCAAAAGCAAGCAGCATCTGCTTTTCCGCGTGATGGAGCGGCTGATGGACGAGGTGCTGGAACGCGCGCACGCGGCGGTGCGCGCGGGCGGCGAACCGCAGGAACTGGTGCGGCGTCTGGTCGTATCGAACATCTGTCAGCCAGGACCGTTCGAGACCGCCCTGCTGCAGTCCGAATTGAGAAACCTGCGCGCGCCGGACCGCGACGCGATCGTGCGCAAACAAAAGGAGTATCGCGCGCTGTGGCTCGGCGTTCTGCACGACGGCCAGCGGCGCGGCGTCTTCAACATCAAGGATGCCAGGCTCGCCTTTCTCGGCATCGACGGCGCACTGGTCCACGTCGAGCGCTGGTTCAATCCCGCGGGCCGGCTGAAACGCGCGGAAGTGGCCGAAATATTCGCCACATGGATTCTCAATTCGCTTGGTTTCGAGCGGCGGGCAAAGCCGCGCCGCAGAGGTTAAGGCTATGCGCACGGGGCAGGACTACGTCGACAACCTGGCGCGGCTGAAGAGCCGCGTCTTCGTCGCGGGCGAAGCGGTCGAAAATCCGGCCGCGCATCCGCTCTTCCAGTCAACCATCAATGCCTGGGGCAAGTGGCTATGCGACGCCGCCTTCGAGCCCGAACTGCGCGGGCTGATGACCGCGAAGTCGGAACTGACCGGCGGTGACGTGCATATCTTCTGGCACATGCCCGCCGACACCGCCGGCCTGCTGCAGAACTTCGACGCCGCGATCAAACTCTCGGAACGGGTGCCGATCACCGGCTATACCAGCATCGCGCGCGACGAACTCGCGGGCCTGCTGTCGGTGTTGCCCGAGGTCGATCGCAAATACGAAACCGACTACACCGCGCGTCTCAAGCGGTACCTGCGCGTCTTTCAGCAGCGCCAGCTCATCGGCTCGGCCGCGATCACCGACGTCAAGGGCGACCGCAATCTGCGGCCGGCCGAGCAATCCGATCGCGACATGTACCTGCGCGTGGTCGAGCGCCGCAAGGACGGCATCGTCGTGCGCGGGGCCAAGGCCCACACCAGCGGCGGCGTGATTTGCGAGGAGCTGGTGGTAATCGCGCAGCGCGCGATGCGCGAGGACGATCGCGACTACGCGGTCGCGTTCGCGATTCCGGTCGACACCCCGGGCATCACGCTGGTCGCGCGCGGCATCAATCTGCCGCCCGACCCCGAGCAGGCGCCGCTCAGCCACGCGGGCGCGGTGATCGAGTCGCTGACCATCTTCGATGACGTGTTCGTGCCGCTCGAGCGCGTGTTCCTGTGCGGCGAGTCGGAGTTCTGCGGCGCGATCGCCAACAACTTCGCGACCATCAACCGGCACGGCTACCTGGGCACCGACTACGGCAAGCTCGAGCTGTTCATCGGCGCGGCGGCGCTGATCGCCGAATACAACGGGGTCGCGGACAAGCCGCACATCCGCGACAAGATCGCGGAAATGATCAAGCTCGCGAGCGCCATCTATGCGCTCGGCGTCGCCGCCGCGATCAAGAACACCACCATCAACGGCGTGGCGTTTCCCGACACGGTGATGACCAACGCGGGCAAGCATCTCACGATGGAGGCGCATTACACCTGCGCGCGCCTGCTCAGCGAGGTCGCCGGCGGCGCGGCGGTCACAATGCCGTCGGTGAAGGATCTGCGGCATCCCGCGGTCGCACCTTATGTCGAAAAGTATTTCAAGGCCGCGCCCGGGGTCGCGGTCGCCGACCGCATCAAGCTCTTTCATTTCATCGGCGACATGTGTTCGTCGGAGTACGCCGGATGGTGGTACAACGAGATCATCCATGGCTCGGGCTCGCCCGCCGCCGAGCGCGTGCAGATGTATCGCGAGTTCGATCTCGATTCGACCAAGCGGATGGTGAAGGCGCTCATCAGCTGATCCGGGCGCGCACGCTAGGTTTCGTATTTTCTGCCCGCAGCGATGATATCCGGAGCGCCGAGCAGCTCGGTTATTTCGGGCAGCAGCTCGAAACCCGGCGCGCCGGCGATCATGCCGGTGTGCGCAAGCTCGACGATCGCGTCGCGCGTGCGCTGATAGATCGAGAACAGCGACGCGATGTGAATCATAAGCTTGAATCCGTATCCCGCGATCTCGCGCGGATGGAGCAACTGTCCGTTGTAGAGCAACGGCAGCCCGGCGAGCAGGCGCGCGCAGTTCCTCAGATCGTCCAGGGTCTTGATGCCGTCAACGAAAATCAGGTCGGCGCCGGCGTCGCGATAGGCGCGCGCGCGGCGCGTGACTTCCTCCCAGCCCAGCGGGGCGAGCGCATCAGTACGCGCGATTATCACCAGCTCGGGATCGCGCCGCGCGTCGACCGCCGCGCGCACCTTGGCCTGCATCTGCTCCGAGGCGATCACCTGTTTGCCTTCAAGGAACCCGCAGCGCTTTGGCCATGCCTGGTCTTCGATATGCAATGCGGCGGCGCCGGCGTCTTCGTACTCGCGGACCGTGCGCTGCACGTTGATGACCTCGCCATAGCCGGTGTCGGCGTCGCAAATGAGCGGGATGTCCACCGCGCGTGCCAGCGCGCGCACGTTGTCGATCATCTCGTGCATTGTGAGCAGACCCAGGTCGGGAAACCCTCGCGCGGCCGCGGTGCCGAAGCCGGTCATGTAGACGGCCTTGAAGCCTTCGCGCCGCGCGAGCTTCGCCTGTAGACAGTCGTAGACGAACGGTGCCACGATCATTTCGGGCCCGTTCAGCATCTGGCGCAGACGCGATCGAGTCTCGGACATGGATGCCGGTCTCCTCGGGGAGATATTTGGCCGCAATGTTACCACCGGTCGATCGGTTGCATGCAATGCCGCGGCAATCGAACGCCGTGCATCAGGCTCTCAAGCGGACAAAGAGGAAGCATCGTCATGAGTACTGCTGACAAGCGGATTCTCTGCGGATTCGGAATCGATGTTGACGCGGTCGCGGGATGGCTCGGCTCTTACGGCGGACAGGACTCGCCGTTCGACATATCGCGCGGCCTCTTTGCCGGCGAAGTCGGCACGCCGCGCCTGCTCAAGCTGTTCGATCGTTACCGGATCCGGACCTCGTGGTTCATTCCCGGCCATTCGATCGAAACCTTCCCGGCGGAGATGCGCGAGGTCGCGGCGGCCGGCCACGAGATCGGCGCGCACGGCTATTCGCACGAGAACCCGGTCGCGATGTCGCCGCGGCAGGAAGAGGACGTGCTCGCGCGGTCGGTTGAACTCGTGCACGAGCTTGCCGGACGCAATCCGCGCGGTTTTGTCGCGCCATGGTGGGAGATGTCCGCGGTCACGGCGGAGTTGCTGCTCAGGTATGGGTTCCGATATGACCACAGCCAGGGCCACAATGATTTTCAGCCGTACTACGCGCGCGTGGGTGAGACGTGGACCCGCATCGACTACTCCAAGCCCGCGGCGCAATGGATGACGCCGCTCAAGCGCGGCAAGGCCGTCGATCTCGTGGAAATCGCGGCCAATTGGTATCTCGACGATCTGCCGCCGATGATGTTTATCAAGGCGTCGCCCAACAGCCATGGCTTTGTGAGCCCGCGCGAAATCGAACAGCTATGGCGCGACCAGTTCGACTGGGTGTATCGCGAGTTCGACTGGGCGATCTTTCCATTGACTATTCATCCCGACGTATCGGGCCGCCCACAGGTGCTGCTGATGCTGGAGCGGCTGATCGAATACATCAACGGACATCCCGGTGCGCGCTGGTGCACGATGGAAGAGATGGCCGAGGAATTTCGCCGGCGACATCCGTTCAGCGCCTGAGAATTCCGGCGCCGGCATCCCTCCAGCGGATATGCCGGCGCGCTCGCGCGCGCCTGAAAAATCATGGATTTTGCGCCGCGTCTGGGTCAGGATGACACCCGGCCAGGCGCGCCGGTCGGTTTATCGTGCACCCCCAGGCGCCGGATGCCGAGCACTTCGCCCGGAGGTGTGAATGCCTTACAGACTCGGGGTCGATGTCGGCGGAACTTTCACCGATCTCCTGCTGATTGACGAAGACACGGGCGCAACCTTTCGCTCGAAGGTGCCAACCACTCCGACCAATCAGGCGGCAGCCGTGCTCGACGGGATCGAGCGGGTGTGCGCGGCCGCGGGAATCGCGCTTTCGGCGCTGAGCGAAGTCATGCACGGCACCACCGTCGCGACCAATGCGCTGCTCGAGGGCAAGGGCGCGCGCGTCGGGCTCATCACCACCGAAGGTTACCGGCAGATTCTCCAGATCGCGCGTTCCTACGTGCCCGGCGGGCTCGCGGGATGGATCGTATGGCCCAAGCCGCAGCCGCTGGCGTCGCTCGAAGACACGCTCGAGGTGCGCGAGCGGACCGGGGCACGCGGCGAGATCGTGCGCGAGCTCGACGAAGCCGGCGCACGCGCCGCGCTGCGCGCGCTCGAGCGGCGCGGGGTGGAAGCAATAACGGTTTCGCTGATCAACGCCTACGCGAACCCGGCTCACGAACAGCGCATCCGCGAGCTCGCGCGCCAGGAAACGCCGGCGCTTTCGCTGTCGCTCTCCAGCGACATCCTTCCCGAAATGCGCGAGTATGAGCGCACCGTCACCACGGTGGTGAATTCATATGTGCGGCCCGTCGTCGCGCGCTATCTCTCGAGCCTGAGGAGCGAGCTCAGCTCACGCCGGGCGGGCGCCCGGCTGAAGCTGCTTCGCTCCGACGGCGGCCTGATGTCGTTCGAGGCGGCGGAGGACGCGCCCGTCAACATGCTGCTCAGCGGACCGGCGGGCGGCGTCGCCGGCGCCCGCTGGGTGGCCCGGCAGGCCGGTTTCGACAACGTGCTCACGCTGGACATGGGCGGCACCTCCACCGATGTCTGCCTGATCGAACGCGGCGAGCCGCGGGTGCGGCGCGAGACCATGGTGGGAAACCTGGCCGTGCGCGTTTCGTCGCTGGACGTGCGTTCGGTGGGCGCCGGCGGCGGCTCGATCGCGAGAGTTCCCGCCCTTACGCGAGCGCTGCGCGTCGGACCGGAAAGCGCGGGCGCCGATCCCGGCCCCGCGGCATATGGCCATGGCGGCGAGCAGCCAACCGTGACCGATGCCAACGTCGTGCTCGGTTATCTGCCGGTGGATTTGCTCGGCGGGGAAATGAAGCTCGATCGCGCCGCAGCGCAAGGTGCGATCGAGAAGGTGGCAGCCGCGCTCGGAGTCGGCACGATCGAAGCGGCGGCGGGTATCGTTGACGTGGTCAACGAGCACATGTTCGGCGCCCTGCGCCTGGTCTCGGTCGAGCAGGGCTACGACCCCCGCGGCTTCGCGCTGGTGGCGTTCGGCGGCGCGGGCCCGCTGCATGCCAACGCGCTCGGCGCTCTGCTCGGATGCTGGCCGGTTATCATTCCGCCCAGCCCCGGAGTGCTCTGCGCCTACGGCGACGCAACCACGCGCCTGCGCAGCGAGTCCGCGTGCACTTACATCCGGCGTTTCTCGGAAGCCCGCGGGAGCGAGCTGGCTGAAACGCTTGGCCGACTCGCCGAAAGCGCGAGTGCGGCGCTCGACGCGGACGGGCTCACGCGCTTTTCCCGCGCGGTCGTCTACCAGGCCGATGTCCGTTATCACGGTCAGGGGTTCGAGGTGCCGGTCAGCGTTGATATCGGAGCCCTGGGTCAGCCGGGCGGACTCGAGTCGGTGAGCAAGGCGTTCGACGAAATCCATCGCCGGCTCTTCACGTTCAATCTCAGCGTGGAGCACGAACTGGTCAACCTGCGCGCAATCGTGCAGGAGATTGGCCGCGACCTGGCGCCCGCGCGCCTCGCCGAGGGCGATCGGTCCGCGCGCGCGGCGCTGCGTGGCGAAACGCCGGTGCGCGTGCGCGGACACTCCATCGGCGCAAAACTCTACGAGCGCGCGAAGCTGCTGGCGCGCAATGTCATTGCGGGCCCGGCGATCGTGACGGAGATGGACAGCACGACGCTGATCCTGCCCGGCCATGAGGGCGAAATCGACGCTTGCGGCAATATCCTGATCCGGCCGCGGCCCGCCGCCGCGCAATAGCGATCGACGCAGGCACCGGCGCGAGGAGAAGAGCGAGCATGTCAAAAGCGCAAATCATCGAGCGCAAGCATGATCCATTCAGGCCGCTCGAGGTCGACTCAGTCGCGCTCGACATCATCGAAAGCGCGCTGCGCAACGCGCGCTATGAGATGGATGCCGTACTGTTCCGCACCGCGATGTCCCCGGGAATCCGCGAGCAGCACGACGAATTCCCGATGATCGCCGAGCGCGGGGGCCGCATGGTCGTCGGCCAGTTCGGCTCGTTCATCGGCGGCTTTCTCGATACCTACGAGGGCACGGTGGAGGAAGGCGACATCTTTCTCACCTCGGACCCGTACAAGTGCGACGGCGCCATCAGCCACTCCGCGGACTGGCTGGTGCTGCTGCCGATCTATTTTCGCGACGGGCGGCTGGTCGGCTGGGCGGCGATGCTCGGGCATATGTCCGACGTCGGCGGCAAAGTCCCCGGCAGCCTGCCCACCGACGCCACCAGCATTTTCGAGGAGGGCATGCTGGCGCCGCCATTCAAGCTCTATCGCGGGGGAGTGCTGCAGGAAGATCCGCTCGCGCTGGTGCTCAACCACGTGCGCATGCCGCACTGGAACCGCAGCGACCTCAACGCCATCGTCGCCGCCTGCCGCACCGCCGAGCGCCGAGTGATCGAACTGTGCGAGCGCTTCGGAGTTGATTTTTTCGTGTCGGCAATGGAAGCGTCGCTGGCGCGCAATCGGCGCGCAATGGCCGAATTGATCAAACGCTCGATTCCGGAACAGGAAACCTTCTTCGAGGATTACGTGTGCGACGACGGCCGCGGCCATGGACCTTACAAGCTGCGCTGCTCGATGAAGCGGATGGGCGAGCGCGTGCGGCTGGACTGGAGCGGCACGGACCCGCAATCGGAAGGTCCGATCAACTTCTACTTGAACGAAAACATGCTGCGCATGTTCTTCGGCATTTACATGATCATGGTCTTCGATCCGCAGGTTCTCTACAACGACGGCTTCTATGACCTGGTTGACGTGCACATCCCCGAGGGCTCGCTCTTAAAGCCGCGCTTCCCCGCCGCGCTCTCCTGCCGCACGCATGCGCTCGGGCGCGTGTTTGACGTGCTGGGCGGCCTGCTGGGCCAGCGCCAACCGGAGTTTCTCTGCGCCGCCGGCTTCTCCTCGTCGCCTCACCTGATGTACTCGGGCTTCGATGCGCGCGGCGAATGGTATCAGCTGTATCAAATCGGCTTCGGCGGCATCCCCGGCCGCCCGGTCGGCGACGGCCCGGATGGCCATTCGATGTGGCCGTCGTTCACCAACGTGCCGAACGAATTTCTCGAGGCTTACTTTCCGCTGAGAATTGAGCGCTATCAGACCGTCGCCGACAGCGGCGGTCCCGGACTGCATCGCGGCGGAAACGGCATCGAAATCGTCTATCGCTTCCTCGAGCCGGGCGAAATCTCGATTCACGATGATCGCTGGCTCACTTATCCATGGGGCGTGAACGGCGGAATGCCCGGAGCGCGCGGCCGCAAGTTCCTCGTACGTGCGAACGGCTCAACCGAGACGCTGGCCGCGAAATGCGACCGCGTCAAAGTGCATCCCGGCGATCTGCTGCACTACATGACCTGGGGCGGCGGGGGATGGGGCGATCCGCTGGCGCGGAGCGCGGAACTGGTCGCGGCTGAAGTGCGTCGCGGACTGGTGACCCCTGCCGGCGCGCGGCGCTACGGCGTCGTCGTCGACGCGGACCTGGCGGTGGACGCGGCGGCGACCCGCACGCTGCGCGAGGCAATGGCATCCGAACGCGGCGCGGCTCGCATCTTCGACTACGGACCGCCGCTCGATGAAATCAAACGCAACTGCGAGCGCGAAACCGGGTTGCCGCCTCCGGCATGGCCCGCCTTCGCGCGGCGCGCCGAACCAGGGCCTTAGCGGGAACGCCGCCGCCGAGAATCCGCGAATGTCCCGAAGGTCCGAGGTCTAGAAGATCTCAAGATACTCGCGCTGTTCCCACTCTGTGATCTCGCGTTCGAACCGAGCAACCTCGGCCTCCTTGATCAGCGAATAGTAATCGATGAAGGCGCTGCCGAATCCCGCCCGCAGACATTCGTCCCTACGCAGCGCCGCGACCGCTTCGGTCAGCGAGCGCGGCAGCATGGTCGCCGCGGATTCGTAAGGCGCATCGGCCGGCGGCCCCGGGTCGAGTTTGCGCGCGATTCCGTCGAGCCCTGAAATCACCTGCGACGCCATGTACAGGTAGGGGTTCGCGGCGGGCTCGCCGATGCGATTCTCCAGCCGCGTTGCCGCGTCGCCCGGCGCGCCGAGCACGCGCACCATCACGTTGCGATGATCGTGCGCCCACACCGCCCGATCGGGCGCGAGCGCATGCCGGCCGTAGCGGCGATAGCCATTGATGGTTGGAGTCGAAAGCGCGGTCGCGCCGGTCGCATGGGTCAGCAGGCCGGCCAGGAAGCATTTACCCGTCGACGACAATATTTCGCCATGCGGCGGAACGAACACGTTCGTCCCGCTGCGCCGCTCGCGCAAGGATTGATGCAAATGCCAGCCGCTCGAGAAAACGTTGGGAATTCGCGGACGGCACATGAAGCTCGCCAGGTAACCGTGACGACGGCAGACCTGCTTTATCGCGCTGCGCGCGAGCGTCATCATGTCCGCCGACTCAAGCCCGACGCGCGGCTGGAAGGTGAACTCGCACTGGCTCGGTCCGTATTCGACCTCCAGCGTGCGCAGCGGCAAACCCATAGCCGTCAGGTTGCGGCGCAGCATCTCCAGGACCGGATCGAGCTGGTCGTATCTGAGCTCGGTCAGATGCTGGTAACCCTGGGTGAGCAGGCTCACCTCGGGTGCCGGGCCCGGCTGGCCGGCATCCTCGAGCGCGAGCCGCGGGTTGTCAAGTTTGAAAATGTGAAACTCGACCTCGAGTCCCACGACATGGTCGAAACCGGCCTCGGCCAGGCGCTCGAGGCAACGCCGATACAGATAGCGGGTCGAAATTTCGACCGGCCGGCCGCTGGTAAAGAACAGATCGCACAAAAGCCATCCGGTGCCGCTCGCCCACGGCAGGATATGGAAGGTGGCCGGGTCGGGAACGATCACGACGTCCGCCGCGGCCTCCATGTCGCGCTTGGTGAAGCCGGCGCCGTTCAGCGAAAGCACTGCGGCCACCGTGCGATGCGCGGTATCCTTGGCCAGCAACGTCATTGGAAACGCACTGCCCTCGCGCATCATGTGCGGCAGCTCGTCCGCTACCACGCTCTTGCCGCGCAGTACTCCATGCTGATCGGCAAACGATAGCCGCACCACCTCCAGCTTGTGCGACTCGACCAGTTTTTCGACCTCGTTGGCCGCGCGCGAGCGCTCCTCGGTCCAAAGTCCGTGGCGTTCAACGAAAGTCATCGCGTCGCTTCCGCTCCGGCGCTCGATAGGCATCCGCGCGGCGCCAGGTCCGGATTGTGATTGCCGATTCGCGCATTAATCCATCGGATGCGCCGCCGCCCAGACCGATCCGTTGCGGCGACGGGCGTCGAATTCCCGCCAATACGAATCCAGCGCCTCGCGGGTCGTGATCGCATCGAGCGTAATCGGACCGCGCACGCGCGCCGCCGCAGCTTCATCCAGCACCATCAACGGCCGCCCGCCCGACCGCGCCTGCTCGATCGCGGCGATCAGCATCCGCCGGTAGACGGCGATCGCCTTGTCCGAGGCGCCCAGGTGCTCCTGCGTGCGATCCTGGATCGGCCCCTGCGACTCGACCGCCCATTGATCGTGCACGTTGATATCGTCGCCCATTCCGGTGTAGGTGCGCTGCCGTTGCTCGTCCGCATTGAAGCCGTAATCGTTGGCGGCGTTCAGCCGCGGCTTGTAATCCGGCAGCGTGTACAATTGCAACCGATGCCGTCGCATCGCTTCCCTGTCGACCACTCCCGCAAAGCTCGTGAAAATCGCGTACCAGTAGCAACTGACGTCATCGATCGGCACCTGCCACTGCGTAACCGTCATCTCGGGGCTCAGTGGAACGACGAACGCGTTCGGAAACAGCAGGTTTGTGACGCGCAGATGAATCCGCGCGTGATCGATCGCGCGCGTCGTCAGAATGCGAAAGCCGTAATCAGTATGCTCGGTATCGATTCGCGGCCGCGGATGGTTGCGCATGATTGCGGTCATCGACAGATCCGAGTCAGCCGACCTCGCGCGAAACTGTATCCCGTAGTCGTCAGAAGATTCATGATCTGCAAAGAAACGATGCAGGAACGAGGCGTGCGCGGGATCAATACCCACTTCCAGCGCCTGCAACCAGTTGCACGAGACGTGGCCCTTGAAGGCAAACGTGTAAGCCAGCGGCGCGACGAAGCAATCGAAGTGCGCGAACTCCGGCGGTTCGCCCTGACCCATGTATGCGAACAGGATCCCGTTGCGCTCGCGGACCGGATACGCGCGGTGCCGAATGCTCGTGTGAAGCGTGCTGCCCTCGGGCTCGGCCGGCGTCTCGAGACATCTGCCGCTGACGTCAAAGAGCCATCCATGAAACGAACAGCGCAAGCCTCCGTCCTCGAGCCGGCCGAAGGTCAGGTCAGCTCCTCGATGCGGGCATGATCGCCCAATCATCCCATAGCGCCCGTGTTCGTCGCGAAACAGCACCAGGCGCTCGCCCAGAAGCTGGACCGACTTGACTGGCCGCGGTCCGGAAAGTTCCTCTGCCAGCGCCGCCGGCTGCCAGTACATGCGCATCAGCTTTCCGGCGGGAGTCTCGGGGCCGGTGCGGGTCATCAGGTCATTGCGCTGCGCATCCATGGCCAATCGTTCCGCGGTTCACGATGCTTCGCAAAGGCCGAACTGTCGTTTATTGGCGAAACTCTATCAAGCGCGAAGCGTCGCCTACAAACCTTGTTCGCGCGCGTCCCGGCGGGCGAAATAGCCGGACAGCGCGCGCCGAAGGAGCCGCTGCGGAACCTCTTCCACGGCGCCGCGCGCCAGTTCGCCCAGTTCAAACGGGCCGTAGCCGGTCCGGATGAGCCGCGTCACGTGCAGCCCCGCATATTGCATCAGTTTCCTGATCTCGCGGTTTTTGCCCTCGCTGACTGTCACGGTAATCCACCAGTTGCTGCCCTTGCGACTGTCGATGCTGATGAGCACCGGTCGATAGCGAACTCCGTCAACCGTCGCGCCGCGCTCGAGCTCCATCATTTTGGATTCCGCCGGGTCTCCATGCGTACGAACACGGTAGCGACGCGCGATGCTCTGTGCCGGATGCTCGAGATAGCGCGCCACTCCGCCATCGTTAGTCAACAACAGGAGTCCTTCGGTATTGAGATCGAGCCGCCCGACGGAAATGACGCGGGGCAACGACTTCGGCAAGGCGGCGAAAACCGTCGGGCGCTCCTGCGGATCCCGCGCCGTGGTAACGAGACCCGGCGGCTTGTGATAGCGCCACAGCCGCGTCTTTTCCCGCCGGGCGATCGGCCAGCCGCCAACCGCCAATACGTCGTTTTCATCGATCCTGGTTGCCGGGTTAGTGACTACAAGCCCGTTTACCGTGACATGCCCGGCCGCGATCAGACGCTCGGCCTCTCGACGCGAGGCGACTCCGCTGCGTGCCAGGAACTTGGCAATGCGCTCCTTTGCCACGCTCACCTCAACCGTCGTCGTCGACCTTGGATCGCATGCTGTCGAATGATACGCTGCGCGCGAAATGGAATCCGCTGCTCCGATTCGCAGTAATGCTCGCGAAGCCGCACGTCAATTTTAGTAAGCTGCTTCGGATCGCGACATCCCTCGTCATCCTCGCTGCATTACTTGCTCCCGGCTGCAGCCGTCCGCGGCATAGCGGCGAAGCCTCCGTCTTTCGGGTCGCGTTGCTCACGCCGGGACCGGTCAGCGATGCCGGATGGAATGCCGCGGCGTTCGACGGCCTGCAGCTAATCAAGAAGAAGCTGGGGGCGCAGATTGCCCTGGTGCAGACTCGCTCGCCCGCCGATTTCGACGACGGATTCCGCGATTTCGCCGCTCGCAATTTCAATCTCATATTCGCCCACGGCTATGAATATACGGATTCCGCGATCCGCGTGGCGAGGGATTTTCCGAATGTCTATTTCGTGGTCAGCTCCGGCAGCCGCGCCTCGCGCAACGTGGCTTCGCTCACGTTCAAATTCGACGAGGCCGCATACGTCGAAGGAGTTCTTGCGGGCGGCGTTACCAGGACCGGCGTTGTGGGCGCGATAGGCGGGTTGGAGCTGCCGTCGATCAAGCTGAGCTTCGACGGATTCAAAAGGGGATTTCTTTCAGTTCGACCCGGCGGACGGGTACTGATGAGCTATATCGGCTCGTTCGAAGATGTCGGCGCAGCGAAAGAGGCTGCCCTGGCGCAAATCAGCCAGGGCGCGGACCTGATCATGCACGACGCCGACTCGGCCGGCCTGGGCGTCTTCCAGGCCGCAGCACAGGCGCGCGTGCTCGCCTTCGGAGCCATCCGCAACCAGAATGACGTCATCCCCGGCGTGGTGCTGGCCAGTGCAGTGAGCTCCACCGCGCAGGCATTTCTGAAAATAGCGAGTGAAGTCAAAAATGGTCAGTTCCATCCCGGCATGCTCGAATTCGGCATGGCGGACGGGATGGTCAAGGTCGTGCTGAACCCGGAGCTCAAACATCGTATTCCGGCGCAAGCGATGGCGCGTTTTCGCGCGGCAGAGCGGCAGTTCGAGCGTCTAAAAGACTGACCCGGGTCCTGCAGCGCCAGCTGGACGCCCGAATTCGACGGCTGGTTCACTGCAATCCGAGGCGACATTCTTTACGTGAGCAAATCCATCCCTGTTCTGAAAAGAGCGCTTCCCTACGTCGGAACGCTGCTGATTTTCGCACTGCTCTTCTGGCGCATCCCGATTGGAAACGTAGCCGCGGCGCTCACCCAGGTGCCAATCCTGAGTTTCGCGGCGATCTTTCTCCCTTTTTGCATCGTCTACTGGACGATCGACTCCATCTGTCTCACATGGGTGGTGCGGCGTTTCAACTCGCCGATTCATCTGCGCGAGGTCATGCCGGTTCGTGCCAGCATGTATTTGCTGGCGCTGCTTAACAGCAATCTCGGACAGGGCGGTGTCGCCTGGTACCTGCACCGCAAGACCGGAGTCCCATTTGTTGAGATGTTGGGCTCGATCCTGTTCATCGCGCTGATGGAAATCTATCAGTTGTTTTTCTTTTCAACCCTCGGAGTCGCATTTTACCATCCCACGTCACCCGCGCAGGTCCGAATAGTCGGCATTCTTCGAATCGTATATATCGCGGCGTGGATGTTGCTCGTTGCCATTGCCGGATTCTTCACGCAAGCGCGGCGCGATCCGCGAATTCGCGAGCTTGTGACCGGGAGCAGGTTCGCCGTCGTTGCCGCAACTTTCATGAAGGCGCGGCCTCTGGACTATGCGATTGTCCTGGCCATAAAGGCGCCCGGCTTCCTGCTCTCGGTGCTTACGCAATACTACGCGCTCAGCCTGTTCGGTATCGCGATCCCGCTGACTAGGCTGATCTTGTTTCTTCCGCTCGTCTTCCTCGCGGCCGCGTTGCCGGTTTCGGTCGCGCACCTGGGTACTTCACAAGCCGCCTGGCTCCTGTTCTTTTCGGGCAGCGCGTCGGAGTCGAAAATTCTCGCTTACAGCCTGGCCGCGCACTTTACGTTCATGTTCTGCAACGGACTGATCGGATTGGCGTATCTTCCGCGCGCGAGTCGCGAACTGGTGACGGTCGACGTGCCCGGAGCCGAATAGCGCCGTAGCCGCAGACTCGCTCGATGATCGCGCCCGCGAAGAAGACCGCAAGTGCCGGGGCGCAGGCACGAACCAGCCATGCGAACGGGGTGAACGCCGGGGCGAACGCCAGCAGGATCACGAGAAAGTAGTTCACTACGCCGCCCCAGTGTCCCAGCCGGCTTCTGACCGGAGCGTCGGCGCCGCGGATCAAAATCGAATCGAGCACGTACTGAGTGAACGATATCCCGATCAGAATCGGAACATACACTGGAATGGCGCCGACCGCCGCTTCGCAGATCAGGACCGTCAGCACAAAGGCAACATCGGCGAAACTATCCAGCCAGCGTCCAAGCGCGCTTGCGGAGCCCGCGCGGCGGGCGAGCGGACCGTCAGCCAGGTCTGTCGATGCGGCGCACAGCGCAATGGCGCCGAGCACGATGCACTGTCGCTCACCTCGGATGAACGCGCACAGCCACATTGCACCGAGTGCGATGCGCGAGGCGCTCAGCAGATTCGCGGTCGTACGAACGCCGGCGGTCCGGCGATGAAGCGCTCGAGATCCAACGACTGGCGTGCTCGCCATTCAAGTGTTTCCGTCACGCGCGCCGCGTCTGATCAACAACCCGCACTCCGCGCATGTACTAATGTGCGCTTTCGACGGTCGGCGCGGGCATTCCCGGTGCGGATTTAAACCCGTCGGGCAAATCGCGCATCGGAGTAATGACGATCGAGAGAATCGCGCCCTTGTCGAACATCTCCTGCGTCGGTTTGTGAAACCCGAAACGCGCCATCAGGTATTTTTTAGGATAGTCCTCGATCACCTGACGCTGATACTTAGCATCGCCGCTGATCTCGGCCGTGCCGATGAATGCCGGCCCGCGTTTATGCCCGATCCATACGATTACCGGGCTGCCACGGCGAATTCGTTTCGCCTTCCAGGTATTGGGTTGTGTCTGGATCAGCACGAAGTGGTCGGACGTGACCGTGAACCACACCGGCGCGGCCGCGCTCTGATTGCCATCCTTCCGCACGGTAGCGATGTACAGCACGCCGGCGGTCGAGAGGGCATCGAGATCGCGCTGCGAGACGGGTGCCGGCAAGCGCGGCTCGCCCGATCCTGATTCAGCCGAGGCCGTCACCGGCGCACCGCCTGAAGCCAGGGTGAGGCCGCTGAGCGCGACCGCTCCCCAGGCGATAACCTGGCGCCGCGTGAGCGCCGTCAATTCGACGGAACGGCCGCCATCGGAGTGTATTCGAGTCACTGCGCTTCCTTCCGCCGACACCGCGAGCACGGGGATCGGGATCAGTTATTTTCAAGCCGCGGGTCGTCCACTGCCACGCAGCGCGCAGCCTTCACCTGCTCGACATCTGAAGGCCGGCCCTGCTTAAGCGCCATCGAATCCAGCACGGCGCGCAGCCGCTCGCACTTGTCGCGCGAGCCGGCGCCCTCTTCGATCATCCACTTCGAGAGCGGCGCCGAAGGGTCGAAATGGCCATCAGGCGTTCGCGGCGGGCTGATCAAAAACCATCCGCCATTCGCCGCAGCGCGCGTCCCGCGAGCAACCGTGACCGAGGATAACAGCTCGAGCGCGTGCCGCTTTTCCCGCGGAGGCAAATCGTCCATGGACGTCATCGGCGCGTAGGTGCCCGCGATTTCCCATTGCCCCGCGAACGCGATGCGCTGAAGGAGATAGCGTTCGCCGATCTGGCCGGCGCATCCGAATCCGCGCAGCTCGAAGATCGCCTCGTTCGTACGGTCGCTGAGTTTCTTCGCTTCGACCCGCCGGCATTGCTGCCTGGCGGTTTGCACAATTCCATCGAAGATCGTCTGCGGAGAGTCCAAGCCGGGTTTGGGTTTCTGCACAAGCACGAGACGCACCTTCGCAGTCGCCGGGGCCTGGCCGTTCGGCACGAAAACCTCGACCATACTGCGTCCGCTGCGCTGCTCGCGCACCCGCTGCCAGGCGCCCCATCCGATGCCAGGAGGGAAAGTGAGCTGTTCGGCGGCCGTTGATTGCGCATCGCCGGATACCTCCGTGGCACCCGCAGCGCCCGCGAACGTCACAAGACAACTAAGCAGCGCGAACCTGACAAACCCGCGAGCGCTAATTCCCATCAGTACTTACCCGGGTGAAGTAAGTCTGCGTCTCCAGATGCGGGTGATAGGTTATCGAACAGTCTTTGCCGAGACGGCCCTCGGCTTCATGGAGCGCCGCTTCCACGGTCGGAAACGGCTCAAATCCCATCCGGCGAGCGACCTGCTGATGTTCTTCCGGCACGCCGGCCGCAAACACCGCACTCAAATGGTTCAGCGCATACAAGCCCTGTCCATACAAAATGCAAGGATGCGCGCCATGATAGGCGAAGCCATTGCGGTACTTGTGCATGAACTCCGGACGATGAGCGTATTCCTCGGAATAGGTATCCCATACCTCGACCGGATCTTTTGTGGTTGGCAGCACCTCGTCGTACAGCGTGTGATAGGACGGATGATTGAGCAGGCTGAATTTCGGCTCGAACGGATTCGCCACGATGAAAATTCCGCCTTTTCGGACAAGCGGGTTATCGTGATAGGCGTTGAACAGCCCGGAGAGGGCCTTATTGCGGCAATGAATCGGATTGAATACCGACAGCCGCGAATAGCTGTCCCCGTCGGCCATTCCAATCAGCAGGACGTCGGTTTGTCCCTTCACGTCCGTGACCATTTGCGAGATCAGCATGTCGAGATGCATCTCGCGCACCGGCGTGATCAGGCCGGCATCGATGGCGGCGAATTTCTGCGGCTTGCTCGTGGTCAGGATGCCCTCGATCTTCATAATCGGCGGACGGCCTCGCCGGGCAAGCTCGGCATCCACCAGTTCCCCCATTTCATTCAGCAGCTTGTGAAAGGAACTGTTCTTCGGATCCTGCACCGAATGACCCGAAGCGAACGGCCAGGGGCGATGATGATAGCGGATCGATTCCCAGTTGCTCATGCCTACCAGGATCGACTTCCAGCCGCCCTGGAAGAACCCCTGCGGTGTTGACATGAATATGAAAAGATCGGACTCCACGACGGCGCGATGCACCATCACTTCCATCCCGCGCCGCGTGATGCCCAAATTGATGAATTGGTTGGTATCGGTCGCGTCTATGCAGGACAGGCGCCCGCCCAAAGTATAGGGCAGCCGGGGGCCCAGGATGTGGGTCATCTCCTTGCGCGTCCACATCCGATGCAAAGCGTTGGCGACCTTGATGTGAATATCTTCAGGCCGCACACCGTACTGCTGAAGCAGTTCCATCAGTATGGGCAAGCCGAGAATGCGCAGATCCTGATCTTCCGGATGATAGTTCCCGGCGCGACCGTCCTGAATGCCGATAGTAACCTTGGCGCCGCGGCCGACGAGCTTTTCCAGCGGCGGCATTCCGATCGGTTCGGCAAGCGCCTGGCGAAATCTGGCCGGCGCGTCCGCCAGCGGGACGGCGGAGGGCGGCGGGGCGGGGGCGATACGGGTGCGTTCGCGAGGTAAGCGGACCGGCACCCTGGAGGTGCCGCAACTCACCATGAATTCTTCGGTCCGTGCCATCGAGCTTCTCCCTCGCCCGGACAGGAACGCCGCCGGACGCGGCGATTACGGCAGACTCGCGCTAACCGTTGCATGGAGAGTCGCGCAATTTCAAGAAGCGCGGGCATAGCGGTGCGCGGGGGCTGAGAAGGCTCGCCCGGGCATCGGTCGTACGCATCGGATTCACCTGATCGGTCGCGCTTGACGAACCCTGGCGTCGAGGATAATCGGGTTCGAATGGAGAAGGCGCCGTTCGATGCGGCGGCGGCCTGACGTCAGCACAAATCGCGTCGCGCCATATGGAGGCGCAAGGAGAGCCCACATGCAGTTCTTCATGTTCCACTTGATGCCGTGGCCCGACGTTCCCGAAGATTTCGACGACCTCTCCAAATATCCGTCGGCGTGGGTGACCTTTTCCAATCGATACTACGACCCGGTCAAAGGCCATCAGCTCTACAACACGTATCTCGATCAGCTCGAATACGCAGAGCAACTGGGCTTTGACGGCGCCTGCGTCAACGAACATCATCAGAACACCTACGGCACGATGCCCGCGCCGGACATTATCGCGGCCATGCTCACGCGACGCACACGTCGGATGAAGATCGCGATCGTGGGCAACGGGCTTCCGCTGCGCGATCATCCGCTGCGCGTGGCCGAGGAAATCGCCATGTTGGACGTGGTGAGCGGCGGGCGCATCATCTCAGGCTTCGTGCGCGGCATCGGTAACGAGTACTTCTCGATGGGCATCAATCCTACCTATTCGCAGGAACGGTTTGCCGAGGCGCATGATCTGATAATCCGCGCGTGGACCGAAGACGGCCCTTTTCAATTCGAAGGCAAACACTATCGCGTGCGCTACGTGAACCTGTGGCCCCGTCCACTGCAAAAGCCCCATCCGCCCATCTGGATTCCCGGCTTCGGCAGTCGCGAGACCGTCGAGTGGTGCGCCCACCCCTCGCGCAAGTACGCCTATATGGCTACCTACATGCCGGAAGAGATGATCAAATTCTTCTTCGATCTCTATCGGGAATCAGCCAGCAAGCACGGCTACGAAGCCTCGCCCTATCAGATGGGCCATCTCATCCCGATCTATGTCGGCGAAACCGACAAGATCGCCCAGGAAGAGGCGAAAAGCGGGATCCTGTGGCTGTATCATCGGGGCCTGCGCTTGAAATGGGAATATGTATTTCCGCCGGGGTACGTGAGCGTTGATTCGATGAAACGGACGACGGCGAACGCCGCGGCGCTCGACTGGGCGAAGATGGACTTCAACTATCTCAACGACAAGGGATACTGCATCGTCGGCAGTCCGGAGACCGTGCGTCAGCGCCTGAGCGCGTACGTCAAAGAACTGGGATTCGGACTTCTGCTGGGGCTGCTCCAGTTCGGCGATCTTCCGCATTACCGCGTGGTCAAAAACATGGAACTGTTCGCGAGCCAGGTCATGCCGAAGCTGCGCGACGAATTTCGAACCATGCAACAGAAATGGCTGAAGGCCGCGTAGCGGCGAGGCGCAAACATGGGCCATCACGAAGAATTCGTCGACGTACGCGGCATCAAGATCAAACTCCTGCGCGGCGGTTCCGGCGCTCCGCTGCTCTACCTCCACGGCGCCGGCGGCGCCGGCGTCTGGCTGCCCTTCTTCGACTTGCTGGCCAGGGATTTCACGGTGCTCGCGCCCGTGCATCCCGGCTTTGCCGGCTCGGACGGCTACGACGAGATCGACAACATCCACGACCTGGTCTTTCATTATATCAATCTGCTGGACACACTCGGGCTCGATTCGCCGGCTGTCGTCGGCTCCTCGCTCGGCGGATGGCTGGCCGCGGAGTTGACCGTGCATCATCGCGAGCGCGTCTCGAAGCTGGTGCTGATCGGCGCGTGCGGACTCAAGGTCGAAGGCAGCCCGATCGCCGATTTCTTCGCGCCGTCGCCGCCGGAGTTGCGCCGCCTGGTATTTCATGATGCGCAGTCCGAGCTCGCGACGACTGCGATTCCCGACACGCCCTCGGCCGAGCAGTTGGATGCAATCCTGCGCGCGCGTCAGACCGCGGCACGCATCGGATGGAATCCGTTCATGTACGATCCAAAACTGCGCGACCGTCTGTTTCGCATCGCCGCGCCCACCCTGATCGTCTGGGGCGAAGATGACCGGCTGGTGCCGATCGAGCACGCAAAGGCCTACCAGGAGGGCATCGCGAACTCACAACTCGCGACGATCGAAAAGTCAGGCCATGTGCCGGTGCTCGAGAACCCGGCGCAGACCGCTCGCGCGATAGTGCAATTCCTGAAATCGTGAATCGCGCGCGCGATCGCAGATGTCAAAGCCCCTTCACGGCGCGTGCGCCTCGAATGAGCGTTCACTCGATGCCGGCGCGTCCAGCTCCGGCAGCACTTTGCTCATGAACGCCTCCAGCTCGTCCAGCACGACCTCCGCGGGGCATTGCGCGTAATGCCAGATGAGCGTGATGTATTCGGCGGGGAGCGTCGCGTAGATCTGGCGCCACTGGCTCTTTAACTGCTCCACGGTCCCGCCCATGAAAATGCCGCTCTCTCTCATGCTCTGCATCGTCGCGTCGGCATCCTCGAAATGCGGCAGCTTGGGGAAGAACGCTGTATAGAAGTTCGCGTACATCTCGTAGTCGTACTTGAAAAGCTTGTCGCGAAATTCCTGTTCGGTGCGGCCGACATGGATCCAGCGCACAATGTTCTGCCGCTCGCCCAGCGCGAACGGCAGACCTGCGGCGCGCGCCTCGTCAACATAAGAGCGCGCGAACTGCAGCACGTTATCAAGCCCGGTGAAATAGGTCGGCCGAAACCCGTGGCGGGCGAGGAACGGAATGGAACTCGCGCTGCCGCTCATCGCGACGAAAACCGGTGGATGCGGCCGCGTGTAAGGACGCGGGACCACGCTCACGCGCCGAATCTCGCCGCTCGAACCCACTTCGCCGGGGGCACCGGCGGTCGCCGCACTGCGCCAGGCCGGATAACCGCGCACGCCGGTCTCATATGGATAAGGAATTTCATAGCTCGCTTGCCGCGCTTCAACCGCGTCGTCGGCCCAGCATTTCAACAGCATCAGCGTACGCTCCTCGAACAATGCGCGGTTTTTCGCGTCATCCGCGCTACCATCCGAGAGCGTAGCGACCGCGTTTATGTGCTGGCCGAGGATGTTCGTCCAACGCGCCTGGTAGCCGCGCGTGAGGCCGACAAAGAAGCGCCCGTTCGTCATGTGATCGAGGATGGCGGTTTCTTCGGCGACCCGGATCGGATCGCGCGTCGCCATAACGTAACCCAGCGCGCCAAGATATGCTCGCTTCACCTGGCCGGCCCACCACGCGTTCAGCACGCCGGGATTCGGACCGAGTTCATAGCCCTCTGAGTGCAGATGATGTTCGATGGTGCTGATGCCCCATACGCCCATCTGGTCGATCGCTTTTACCAGGCTCAGCGAATCGTGCAGCACGCGATGATATAGTTCGCTGTCGCGGCCGAGCGGACACCGGCGCTCGCGCTCCGCGCGATCTCTGGCAGGCAACACCGGATACAGCTGGACGATCACTTTTGGAGCGCCCATGTCGATCCTCCCGCACTGCCGTTGGGCTGGCTATTTTGCGGGATAAGACCACATCGAACCTGATCTTTCAATCCAATCCGTTCCTGCCGGACCGCTCCTGCCAAAGCGCAATCGCCGGCGCCCGTTTCACACTTCAGTTATCGCCAGCGGGGCTCGACATCGGTGAATCGCTCGAGTTCGTCAGCCCATCCCTTGCTCAGCGGCACCAGGAAGAACTGCACTATTCGGCGCGAGCTGAAACGCCAGCTTCCATTAACCAGACGGTACTCATCGTAGATCTTGCCGCAACCGATCAGACTCTCGCCGTTGCGCGTCGCCCGATTGTCCAGCCAGCACCAGCCGCGCGCACGAGTTCGATCAATGAACTCGATATGATGATTGGTGAAGAACGGCTTCACCCGTAGCGGCCAGGTGCCCGAATAGAATCTTATGATCTCCTCCGCTCCTCTCTGGATGCCCCAGCCGAGCGCGGTAAAGTCCACTGAGCCGTCCTCGGTAAACAGGCGCGCCATGCCTTCCGCGTCACGACGAAGCAAACACTCTCCGTACGCGTAGGTGAGCGATCTGATCTGCTCGCGATTCCACAATTCCTCGACTTTCTCTTCGATGCTCTTTTCCATCGGAGTTCCTCCCATGGGCGCGGACGGTTTCTGCGTCGAGCGAGTCTAACAGGGGCCGATTCGCAGCGCCAAGAAACCGCGCAGCGCAAACCTGACTTGACACTCGGCAATTAATGGTGATTAGCCCTTGTTGCCGGTAGGAAAAGGAGGGCGCCCCATGCAAATGACTGATAGCAATGTCGTAATCCTGGGCGGCAGTACTGGAATTGGCTTTGCGACCGCCGCCGCGGCAGTCGCGGAGGGAGCGAAGGTTACGATCGCCGGGCGCTCGCCGGAAAAGCTGAAGGTCGCACACGCGGCACTCAAGGGTGTCGTGGAAACGGCGGTGCTGGACGTCAATCATGAAGATGCCGTGCGCGGCTTCTTCGCCGCGCGCGAGCGCATCGACCACATCTTCATTACCGCCGGGAATCCGGCGCGCGCGCCGCGCCTGGAACTGGAGACTTCGGTGCTCCGGCGCGCGATGGATACGCGCTTCATGGGCGCGCTCTTCGCAGTCAAGTATGGCGTGCCGAAAATGCGCGCAAATGGCTCGATTGTTTTCATGTCCGGCTCGACCAGCACCGTTCCGTTGCCAGGCGAGCCGGTGGTCACGGCGTCGTGCGCAGCGGTCGAAGCGTTCGCGCGGGCGCTTGCCGTTGATCTGGCTCCGATTCGGGTGAACGCGATCACCCCCGGTTACATCGAAACGCCATTCCTCGACGACATTCTCGGCGAGCGCAAAGACGCGATTCTCGCCGCAGCGGCGGCGCGGTTGCCGGCCAAGCGTATCGGTAGAGTGGAAGAGGCGGCGGATGCCGTGCTGTTTCTAATGAAGAACGAATACGTCACCGGAATAGCGCTGCTGGTGGACGGCGGATATCACCTGGTATAGACAGACGCCGGTCGCTACGGCGCGCGCACGGTTCGACCACGTTGGCTTTCGTAGTGCGTGGCATGAGGATATCGACGGCATGCTCTCTACTGCTATCGACCTCCCTTCCTTACTGCTCATACATATCGTCACACACACGACCTCTAACGCGAGACCCTCAACGCCCGCTGTTCACCTTGCGGTCGGCTCTGGACATCGCGTTTCGTCTCAATCATATTCCTCATGAAAAACTGCCCTTGAAGCGGGAGAGAGCAAACATGCGACGAGCAATCCTGACCCTGATCACAATACTGCTATTCGTAGGCTCGACCATCGCCGCGCAACCGGACGTTGCGACCATAGTCAAGAACATGAAGCAGGGCCTCCAGGGGCCTGATAATGCCGTGCGACTGCTGACCATGAAGGTCAACAGCAGCAACGGCGCCACCACGGTCGAGTGGCACATGGCACAGGCGAATGGCACTGCAAATGGCGCGCACTGGATGTTGACCGTGGTAATAGCTCCGCAGGGCGCGAAAGGAATGGCCTTTCTGGACCGGCAAAAGGCGCATCAGACTTCCACTCTGAAATACATTTATCTGCCTGCAACAAAGCGGGTGATGCAATACAACCCGGTGCAGGGGTACGATTCTTTCTTTGCCACTGATTTCACGTATCAGGATCTCGGTTTCGTCGCTCTCGGCGGCGGTGGTGAAAAACTGGTCGGCACCGAGACTCGCGCGGGCAAGCAGGTCTATAAACTGGAAGACCACCCGATCAACAGCCCGTATTATTCAAAGGTCATAAGCTACGTCCTCACCGACTCGATGCTGCCCGTCGAACGCGATTTTTACGATCGCGCCGGCCGGCTATTCAAAACCGAGCGCTGCACTGTCGAGACCGTTGACGGTGTGCCGACGATCACGAAGATGGTGATGGACAACGCAAACTCGGGCGGCAGTTCCGAAATCGACGTGACCAAGGTGTTCAGGGATAAGCAACCGCCTGCGGAATTGTTCGACCCGGCGCATCTGCCCAAAGCGTCGGACCACCCGTTCTGGAAAAGCGTTACGCAGCCGTGAAGCCGTAATGGCGTCACAGCGTCCGCTTACGCGATGGTCTTATGTCCAGACCCTCGTGAGTACGCTTCTGTATCGAACAGTTTAGAGCGAGGTTTGCGCAAGCATCTTACGTTCCATTGCGGCGGAGCGTTTCGGCCGGTGCGCTTGAATCACCTGCTGATAGACCCGTTCATAATTCTCAGCCATTTTCCGGCTGGTGAATCTTTGCTCGAACTCATCTCGGCACCTTTTGCGGCTGATGGTGCCGATTTTGCGCACCGCGCCGACCAGGTCATCGATGTCGTCGCCATGAAATCCCGTGACCCCGTGACGAATTATTTCCGGAACTGAACCGCACGACCGAGCGATTACGGGAGTGCCGCATGCCAGTGCTTCGATCATCGCGAGTCCAAAGGGCTCGGGCCAATCGATTGGAAAGAGCAAAGCGCGCGCTCTGCCGAGGAATTCATTTTTATCGCCGTCGTCGATCTCACCGAGGTATTCTATGTGCGGCGGCCGGATAAGTGGCTTGACGCGGTATTCGAAGTAGTCGCGATCCACAGCGTCCACCTTCGCCGCAATCTTCAGGGGCATACCCGACTTCAAGGCTATCTGAATAGCGAGATCCGGTCGTTTTTCCGGTGCGATGCGGCCGATAAACGCGAGATATTCGCCGGTTTCCGGACGGAACGACAGAAGATCCGGCGGCAAACCGTGGCTCACGGTCGCGCACCAATTCATCTCGGGCAAGGGACGTCGTTGCGCGTCACTGATGGAAACGAGCGGGATCTCGGAGAACCGTGCGAACAATGGGCGCAACTCTGCGTCGTCGAGGCGTCCATGCATGGTCGCCACAGTAGGCATTCCACCAATTTGCGCGAATGGAAAACCCCAATAACCCACATGCGAATGTATGATGTCAAAGCGTCCGGGAGCCTGCCTGTATGCCTCAGCCGTCATCGCCATCTGCATCGCCGTGCCGAGCTCGGAATGACCGCACATCCGCAGCGCTTGTTCGCATCCTGACACCAGCTCAGCATTGGTCTGAGAGTCTCCCGATGCGAACAGGGTCACCCTGTGCCCGCGCCTGACCAACTCTTCAGTGATATACGAAACCACGCGTTCGGTAACGCCATACAGTTTCGGCGGCACCGATTCGTACAAGGGGGCGACCTGAGCAATCCGCAACGAACGTGGTTCATCTATATTCGAGCTTCCATCATGGTTCATGTGAGTCAGTCGAACTTTTCCGCTTCCCGGTCTTGCGCCTCTTGGTCTGCGCCTTTCTCCTCGTCCGCTCGTCCGCCTTGCTGGGCGGCCTCGAACGCGAGTTGAGTCAGGGCTTTTTGAGCCCACGCGAGATGATTCGTTTCCTGCCTGCGCACCTCGCGCACCGCCCGGCCGGCGAGCGTTTTAAGTTCGCGATTTTCGAGCTTGCCCAGCAGCGCCCCCAGTGTCTCCCAGTTCCAGTGGTCCTTGGTCTCGGCCAGCACAAGGTTCTCGATATTGTTGGTATCCGCCATTTCGTCGGGAACCTCCGCTGTAAGGAGGCCTTCGGCTTTGTGTTGCGCAGCCTCGGCGCCGGGGCTCGGCGCATCTTCATCGCCCCCCGCAGCGTCGAGCAGCTGCTCGCACAATTCGACGTGCCGTCCGGTCTCGCGATGGAACTCCTCGAGCTTCGGGCGAAGGCTCTCATGAGTCAGTTCGTCGAGCGCGCGCTGATAAAGCTGAATCCCGCCGCGTTCCACCGCCAGCATCTCGGACAAGAAATTCTTGAGCCATTCAGAGGTGACCCGCCCGCCATGGGAACGTGAGCGCTCCGCTCGTCCCGTACCCTTATGTCTGCGATTATTTGAAGACGTACGGCTGCGACTTTTTTGCATCATGTGCTCCAGTTAAAATTCCAAAAGCGTGTAACGGAATTCGGATTTTTTCACTTCAAGCTATCGCGATCACTGCGAGTGTCGCGTCAGTTTATTCTCCCAAACGACGGTCTGTGCTCGGTATTCGGAGAAACAGCAATAGGGATGCCAGACTCTGAGCGCTAGTGATTCAGCGCTGCAGATTTTCCAATTTGGTTAAATTTTCATGCTCCTCGACGCGAGAGCCGCAGACGCGAACGAGGCTTCTCGAGAAGCTGAGCCCGACCATATTCATGGCGCGCGAGGATCGGTCTTTGCTCCTCCGCGGCTCGCGCCATGGAACAGTTTTCGAGACTTAAAGGGGCGAGTTTCAAACAGGCTCTTCACGCCGTTCCCGAGAGCAGTGGGAGCCATCGGCTGACTGAGCAGCGCGCCCATAGGATGCGTTCGCCACACGGGCGCGCTCGATCACGCTCCAAAGCGTACGCGCTCAAGCATGCTGCCAAGATTGGTTCTGAGACAGTCCGCTGCAGAGCTGTCGAGCGAGGGGCAAGGCGGCTCGGGAATACCCCGCGGTCTGTCGCAAGTCCTATATTCATACTGCGATACTCGAAAACTAATCTGGCAGTCTGCCTTTGAAAAGCAGCCCGCCGCAGCGAGACGGCTCGCCTGAATACCTGGCGGTCGAACGCGGGATGATAAAATTCCTCGAAGCGCGACATCGCCAATCGTCAAGCGGCTTGAAGTTCGCGCGGCAGGCGCAGTAAGTTTGACCGGGAATCCTGCTAACAAGGAGGCAGCGATGCGCAAATTTCTGATCCTGCTTGTGATCCCGATGTTCTTCGCCGTCACGGCCTGTCAGAAGAGCGAGGAGACCGCGCCCGAGAGTTCCGCTCCCGCCGCTTCTGCCGAGGCCAGTCCCGCCGCGGGTGGCGAAGCCGCGCCGAGCGCCGGAATGATGGCGTCACCGGCGGCCGAAGGCTCTCCAGCGGCCGCTGCCTCTCCGTAGGCCACCAGCTGAAAAGCAAGTTCTGAACACTCCAGGTTCGCTGCCGCCGCGTATGCCGGACGGCCGGCACACGAAGACGGTGGCGAACCGTGGAGGGCTGGCCCTGTCCCGAATAGCCGGTGGTCGATGACCGGGCAGGCGAACCTAGGCTTGCGGCTTTTCTTCCGTGACAGGGCCGACCGTCGGCTGCGGCGGTGGCGCGGTGGATGATCCGTGCGCGGGTTCGGCGGCGACGACGCCGTGCGTATGCACAATATCGCGGGCGCGGCAGGCTGAATCGCGCGCGAGCCGGGCCAGTTCGGCGGAAGTGCGGCGCAACTCATCGCCCTTCTCGTGCAGACTGGCGCGCAGTTCCTCGGCCTTGGCAAGCGCCGCTTTGCGCGCCTGCTCGAGCGTGCGATTCTCATGCGTCACGCGCGAGAGCTGGCCGGCGAGCTTCGCGCCCTGGGCACGCAACGCGCTCATCTCGCGCGCGATCGCGTCGCGCGCCTTCTTCGCCTCGGCGATCAGGCGCCGATCGAGCTTGCGCCGCTTGCTCTCGGCGACCAGACTCGCGCGCAGCTTGTTCACGGTCGCCTCCAGGCGCGCGATGCGGCTCGAGCCTGCGGATTTGGCCGCGCGGGCGAACTTGCGGCCCATCATTCTGACTTTGGAGGTCGTCCGTCGGGAAGTGCGCGATACTCGCTTTTTCATCGCCATCGTGTGACCCTCCCCCTGACCGCGGGATTGCCGTTCCGCCACTGAGCTAAGCCCGATTGCGGGCTTAAATCAACGCGCCGACCGGACGTCGACGGCGGCCGCCAAAGCGGTCGGGCCGCGCGACGCGAACCTGCGCTCGATCAGGGAGGGAATAGCTTATGGCCGAGTCGATGGCGGATGCGGCCGGGCGAGAGGCGGCCGCCGCCGTTGGCGTTGGGCTGAAGGCGGAACTTTCGCTCTTCGATTCGATTACGATCGTCGCCGGTTCGATGATCGGCTCCGCCATCTTCATCGTCTCGGCGGATATCGCGCGGCATGTCGGCTCGCCCGCCGCTCTGCTGGCGGTCTGGATCGCCGCCGGACTGATGACCATCGCCGGCGCGCTCGCGTACGGGGAACTGGCGGCGATGATGCCGCAGGCGGGAGGGCAGTACGTCTATCTGCGCGAGGCGTACGGCGGAATGGTCGCGTTCCTGTTCGGATGGACCCTGCTGCTGGTGATCCAGACCGGAACCATCGCCGCGGTCGCGGTCGCGTTCGCGCGCTTCGGCGCCGTGCTGTGGCCCGCGCTGGGCGGCCCGATGTGGATCGGGTGGCAGGGCGTGGGGCTCGACCCGGAGCGCGCCGGGGCGATCGCGGTTATCGCGCTGCTGACCCTCGTCAATCTGCGCGGCCTGAATATGGGTCGCGCGGTGCAGAACTTCTTCACCAGCGCCAAGGTGCTTTCACTCGCGATGATCATCCTGCTCGGCTGCATCCTGGCCCCGAACCATCGCGCGGTCGAGATTAACTTCATCCATGGATTCTTCGGCGCTGGCGCATGGTCGGGCGGCTTCCTCGCCGCCTTCGGCGCCGCGATGGTCGGATCGCTGTTCGCCGCCGACGCGTGGGCGACGGTGACCTTTACCGCTGCCGAGATTCGCGACCCCAGGCGCGATCTGCCGCGTGCGCTGCTGTTCGGCACCGGCCTCGTGATCCTGCTCTACGTGCTCACCAACGTGGCCTATCTGTGTCAGCTTCCGGCGCTCGTCACGCCCGGCGCCGTCGCAGCGATGGGCGCCGACGCACTGCGCCGCCACGTGTTCGAGCTGGGGATTGCCGGCGCGGAGCACGATCGCGTCGCGGCCGCGGCGATGCAGATCGTGTGGGGCGGTGCCGGTGGCGTAATCACGGCGGTGCTGGTGATGGTCTCGGGCTTCGGGTGCGCCAACGGATTGATTCTGACCGGCGCGCGCGTGCTTTACGCGATGGCGCATGACGGCGTCTTCTTCGCCGCCGCGGGACGCCTCAACCGGGCGCGCGTGCCAGCGGCGGCGCTGAAGCTGCAGGCCGTGTGGGCCGCGCTGCTTACCCTGTCCGGCACGTATTCGGAGCTGCTGGATTACGTCATTTTTGCGCAACTCATTTTTTACGTGATCACGGTCGGCGCCGTGTTCGTGATGCGCGTGCGCCGGCCCGTGGCGCCGCGCCCGTATCGCGCATGGGGATACCCGTGGCTGCCGGCCGCGTATATTGCCGCCGCGCTGGCGCTGATGGCGGATCTGCTCGTGGTCAAGCCACGCTACACGTGGGGAGGCCTGCTGATCGTGGTAAGCGGCATCCCGGTGTATGCATACCTGCATCGCCGCGCGCTTCGCTCCGGGGCGCAGGAGCGGGCGAGCCCGCGCACCGCGGAATGATCGGGGCCGCTCTCGCGCAGCCTGCTCCGGCGGCAGCTCTTTCCTAGTACGCCGCTTCCAGCAGCCGGACCAGATGTTCGCGCGTCACCTGGCGGCCGACCGTATCGGCGTGCTCGACTTCGTCGAGTACGGTCGCGGCGATGCTGCCGATCTGCTCGCGCGGGACCCCGGCGTCGCGCAGCCGGTGCGCAACGTCAAACTGGGAGATGAACTTCGCCATCCGCTCCGCGCATTCCAGCGCCGCCACCTGCGGTGTGCGCTCATCGAACTTCACGCCCATTCCCTGCGCGATCGGGCCGAAACGCTCCGGCGCTACGTCGGCCATGAACCGCATCACGTGCGGCAGCGTGATGCAGGAGGTCACGCCGTGCGGCACGTTCCACATCGGGCCGATTTGATGGCCCAGCGCGTGCGAGATGCCGACGCGCGTGCTCATGATGCCGAAGATCGAAAACCACGCCGCGAGCTGGCAGCGCCCGCGATGGGCGAGCGACTCGGCGCCGGTGGTCTTGAGCGAGGCCGGGAGATGTTCGAGCAGCAGGGAAATCGCGCGCGCGGCGAGCGTGTCCACCATCAACTGATGGCGCTTCGAATAGATGACCTCGACCGCATGGTCCATCGCGCGCATCCCGGTCGCGGTCCATAGCCAATCGGGCGTCTCCACCGTCAGCTCCGGATCCATGATGACCGTGCGCGGCACCAGCCGCGGATCGGTAACGCCGCCCTTTACGCTGCTGGTCTCATCGGTGACGCCGCCGATTGGCGTGAACTCGCCGGCCGAGAGCGTGGTCGGCATCGCGATATGCACCAGGTCGGGCCCGCCGGCGACGTCGGCGGCCTCGAAGTCGATCGTGGCGGCGCCCGCTCCTTTTCCCGGGCCGTCGAGGATGCGCTTGGCGGCGACTTTCACTGTGTCAATGGGACTGCCGCCGCCGAAGCTCACCATGCAATCGGCATTGGTACGGTGATACTCCTCGACCAGCGCGGAGACGGTGCGCGAGGGCACGTGCTGGCTCGCGCCCTTGAAAATTCCCGCCACGCGCGACCCGGCTGCGGCTGTGACCTTGTCGAGCAGCCTGGATTTGCCGAGCGTCCTGCCGGTCACGATCAGCGCGCGCGCCAGTCCGCGGCGCTCGAGCTCCCGTCCCAGGCTCGCAGCCTTGCCCGGACCGAAGATCACCTTCTCCAGCCGCGTAAAGTTGAACTCTCCCGTAGCCGGGTCCATCGCATCGCTCCTTGAAGTTCTGGCCGGCGAGAACGCGGAGGATGACTCCGCGAGCGCGCGCCCATTCAGGGTTTGATTACCACGAGCGTGCCGACCGGCAGAAGAGCTTCGAGCTCGTCGATGGCGCCGTTATCGACCGAGATGCATCCGGTGGTCCAATTGACCTTGCCCGCGTTGAGAATCGGCTCGTCGGTGCCGTGGATCCCGATGCCGTCGCCCTCGGAAATCGCGCGGCCGCGAAAATGCGGCACCTCGCCCTTCATCACCAGTTCCTCGTAGCGCGCGCGGTCAACGTTGTTCGGATAGTCGAGCTTCAGGAAATAGCGCCAGCGCCGGTTCAGCCGCTTGGCAATGATCGTGTACGCGCCTTCCGGCGTGCGCCGGTCGCCGGACCACAGCTTGGTCCCGGGATCGAGATTGCGCCCGAATACCGCGCTGTATTCCTTATAGAGGTGCCCGCGGAAATAGACGACCAGGCGATGCTGCGATTTGTAGACCATCACCGACCAGTTGTACGGATTGTTGAGGACCGAGGGATCGGTGGTGTGGCGCAGAGCGATCATGCCTTCGGTCAGGCGATCCCTGGCCGCGGGTGTGGCGGACGCCGCCGGGCTGGGAGTGGCAGACCATGCCGCGGATGCCGGTGACGGGCCTCCGGCCGGCTGCGCCAACTCGCTTGGCGGCCGGGGCGGGCTCAACGCGGCGAGGCTCGGTTGCGTCTGATTCGGGGCCGCCGCAGGCGTTTGTGCCGCTGGCGGCTGCGGTTCCGCGGTGGTTGAAGCCGAAACGGGCGGCGCTGCCGCGCTGGTCGCCGCGCCGCTCGCCGATACCGCGGCGGCGTCCGGAATCGCGGCTTCCGGCTGAGGCATCGACAGGCTTGTCGCGGGCATTGCAATCGCCGCCGCAGTTGCCGCGGCCGCTGGCATTGCGGGCGCGGCTGTCTTCACGACGACCGGCGCCGCCGGCGCCATCGCGCTCGAATTTGTGCCTGCGCCGGGCGTCGACGGCAACGATGGCGCAGGCATAGCAAGGGGCGAGGCGGAAGTCTGCGCCGGCGCCTCGGTGGATCCAAGCGCGGGCGAAGCCGCGGACTGGCCGCTCGCGCCTGCGCTCGCGGCCAGTGCGGAAGGCGCAGCGCTTGTCGGAGCCGGCGTGGACCCGACGGTGACGACGCTTGCAGGAGAGACTTGTCCGCCCCCCGGGCCGGCCTGCGCGCGGACGGACACGCAAGTGACAAATGCCAACGCCAGCGCGGAGATAAGCGTAACCGTTGGTTTGCTCAGGGACACATCGAGGCCGACAGCCCGCAACACACGCATTATCACGTTCCCCCCCCGCAAAAGTCCCGAATAGATTGTGGAAGAGCTTGGCCGCCGGGTCAATTATCAAATAGCCTTAATCACGACGTGCCTCAGCCGGGCCTGTTAGGCGGAACGCGTCCGGGCGGAGCACCGACCGTATCTGCGCGACAGCGCACCTCGCACAACGGGTATTCCGATGGACAAAGAACTCGCGCGCGCCTTTGCCTCTCTGACCACCGGCATTTATGTGCTGACCGTGGTCGATGACGGCCATCATCATGGGATGTCCTCGTCGTGGGTCAGCCAGGTGTCGGGCGAGCCGCCGCTGTTCAGCGCCGCGGTCGACAACAATCATTTCTCGCGTGCCGCACTGATGCGTACCGGAGTGCTCGGATTGAACATCGTCGGCGCGCGCGGCAAGGCGCTCGAGGACTATTTCTATTCGTCGCGCGCGCGCCGGCCTGACAATCTGACGGACGTCGGTTACGAGCTTTCACCCAACTTGGGCGTCCCTTGGCTAACAGAGGCTATGGTGTCGATCGAGGCGCGCATCACCGATAGCCTGGTTGCCGGAGACCATACGATATTCGTTGCCCAGTCGCTCGGCGTGCGCGTCCGGAGCAACGAACGGCCGTTGACTTCGCTCGATCTCGATTACGTGTACCTGGGCGGACGCGACGTGCTGCCGCGTGATCGGTCAGCCTGGTAGCCGCGGCAGCAGGGATTCAAATTTGACCGCCGACGAAACCCTTTGCTAGCATCCGCCACCGCGGGGTGTCGCCGATGCCGATTGAGAAAAATGAACTGCGCCGAGTGATGGGCCATTTCGCCACCGGCGTAACCGTGATCACGACCCGCTCCAGAGACGGCAAGCCTTATGGACTGACGGCGAACGCCTTTACCTCGGTTTCGCTGGATCCCCCGCTGCTGCTCATCTCCGTGGACAAGAAGGCCGAGAGCTATCCCTATTTCGAGGAGAGCAAGGTCTTCACGGTGAATATCCTCGCCGACGATCAGGAGGCGCTGTCCCGGCGTTTTGCGGTCAGCGGTGGCCCGAAATTCGAAGGCGTAGCCTATCGGGCGGGCGCCAACGGTGCGGCGATCCTGGAGGGCACGCTCGCGTACATCGAATGCAAGCTGGCGGCTACTTATCCCGGCGGCGACCATACCATCTATCTGGGCGAGGTTCAGGAGGCCGGTACCGTCGAGGGCAAGCCCTTGCTCTTCTTCCGTGGCGGCTACCGCGCGATCGGTGACTGAGCGGGCGCGCCTGCCCGGCATCAGCGTCTTCCTGCCCTGTCATAACGAGGAAGGCAACGTCGAGCGCGTGGTCGGCGCGCTGGATCGTGAACTGCCCAAAATCAGCGATCGATACGAAATAATCGTCGTCAATGACGGCAGCCGCGACCGCACGGGCGAAATAGCCGATCGTCTGGCGGCGGCGAATCCACACCTGAAAGTCGTTCATCATCCGGTAAATCGCGGGTACGGCGGCGCGGTGACCTCGGGCATCCGCGCCTGCACTCAACCGTGGGTAGTGCTGTGTGACGGCGACGGGCAGTTCGAAGCATCCGACATTGCCCGCCTGGCTGCGCGAGCGGCGCAATGTGACGTGGTGGCCGGCTACCGATCGCATCGCGCCGATCCTCTGATGCGCAAGGTCAATGGCAAAGCGTGGACGCTCCTGATGCGGCTCCTGCTCGGCATCCGAATCCGTGATATCGACTGCGGGCTAAAGCTGTTCCGGCGCGATCTGTTAAGCGGCATCGAACTTCAGGCGCGTGGCGCGATGATCTCGGCCGAGCTGATGGCCATCCTGGCCGGGCGTGGCGCGCGCATCTGCGAAGTCGACGTGCGTCACCTGCCGCGCGTGAGCGGCGAGCAGTCCGGCGCCAGTCTCAGGGTGATCGCGCGTGCATTCCGCGAGCTGTTTTTGCTCTACGGTCGCCTGCGTCATGCGCGTCGCAGCGGCAGAGAGCAGACGCAAAACGTGTGAACACTAGACGAACTGCGTCAGCCCCAATTGTGTAAATTTGCTCAACTCGTCGAAATGCCTTGGGTTTTTGCGTGGCACGGCATTGGCAAAGACCTTTGATCTGCGGTCCCCGCAACGGCGCCCGCCAAAGGACAAAGGAGAAAAACTGGTATGAAGCGGACTCTCACCATCTTAACTGCAGCGCTCTTCGCCGGCGCATTGGCGGCTCCGGCGGTGCACGCGCAAGCTCCGGCGGCGGCGCCCTCGGCGGCGGCTGCTCCGGCGGCGCCTGCGGCTGAGGCACCGGCGGCTGAGGCGACGCCGAGCAAAAAGAAGCATCACATGGCCCGGCATCATCATCACAAGAAGTCGTCCACCATGGGTGAATCGACCGGCTCGGGCACCAGCAGCAGCGATGCGGGTGGTGCGGCTGCTCCTTCGGCCCCCCCGGCGAACCAGTAGTCCTGCAAGCCCGCACGTAACGATGCCGCTTTGAGCGGCTGTCGACGCCCAGCAGGGACCGGCGGCAGTCGCCGAAGCGGCATTTTCTCCGGCGCGCGTTGCCCAAGGGGCGACGCGCGCTTTTTCTTCATTTCATTTTCCTGCTAAATTCTGGAGATGCTCGCGCAGCGCTGCGCTCGCGGGTTTATGACCTTGAGAAGTCATCGCGCGTTTCGGCTGGTTTTCGTGTTGCTGATTGCTTCGGTGACGCTGTGCCCCGCTGTAGCTCACAGCTCCGATAACTCCGAAGAGCAGGTTTGCGATCCGCTGGCGGACTATTATCTCGGGATGGAGGACTATCCCGCCGCGATCCGACAGCATGCGCTTGTCATCACCGAGCATCCCGATAACGCACTCGCCCATTACCATCTTGGCTTCGCCTACGGCATCGTCGGCCAGCACCACCGCGAACTCCAGGAGTATCGTCGCGCAGTGGCGCTTGGGCTGGACGACTGGCAGCTGTTTTTGAACCTCGGGCTCGCCTACCTCGAGGACAATCAGTTCGAGAACGCGACCGAGGTGCTCCGGCTCGCCACCCTGCTGGGCCCCTATCAGCCGGAAACCCATTTCAACCTCGGATTGATCTATGAAAAGCGTGGCCGGCTGAGCGATGCCGAGCAGGAAATACTGCTCTCGCTGAGGCTCAACCCGAAAGAGATCGATGCGCGCAACACTCTTGCGCTCATCTATGCCGAGGAAGGCCGCTACGCGCAGGCGCGCGAGGAATGGTCCGATCTTTTGAGCGCCGATCCGGCCTTTGCACCGGCGCGCGAGAATCTGGCTATACTGGCGCGCGCGGAACGCGCCGGCATGAAGGGCGCCTCGAACAATATCGCCGATTTCGGTCACGGCCGCTGAAAATCGCGGCGGCCGGTTGCTCTTGCGCGCTGGGCACGGGCGGGGAACGTCTGTAAAGAGGTGAGGTGGGGACGATGATGCGCGAAGACCTGACGGCAGAGTCGCCGATTCGTTCAAGATCCCTCGCGTTGGCAGCGCTGGCGATTCTGTCCGCGCTGGCCATTGCGGCAGCGCCGGCGAACGCGAGCTATCGACCTCGACATCATAAGCACGCTCGCGCCCGACACCATCGCGAAATCCGCGTCGGGAGCGTGGCCTATCACGCACTGCTGCTCGAGGACGCCGATACCGGCCGCATCATCTACGACTACAACGGCGGCCTCGAATGGCCTCCCGCCTCCATGGCCAAGATGATGCTGCTGCTCGTCGCCGAGGACCAGATCAAGGCCGGACGCTTCACCCTCAACTCGCCGGTCCGCATCAGCGCCAATGCCGCCTATACCGGCGGTTCGCGCCTGGGGCTGCGCGCGGGCGAGGTCATCCCGCTCGGCGAACTCATGAAAGCGGCGCTGATACGCTCGGCAAACGACGCCGCGGTGGCGGTGGCTGAGGAGGTTTGCGGTTCGACCGAACGCTGTGTCGAGATGATGAACGCGCGCGCGCGCAGCCTGGGTATGACGCACACGGTGTATGGCACGGTCGAGGGCCTGCCGCCCACGCCGCTGCATGACGCCGACGTCACCAACGCCTACGATCTCGCCACCCTCGCGCGAGCGATCATCCATCAGACCGGGCTGCTGCAGTGGTCGTGCATGGAGACCGCGTCGTTCGACGATGGGGCGGCGATGCTGCACAACACCAATCATCTGATCGGGCATTTTGAAGGCGCGGACGGGCTCAAGACCGGTTTCACGCTCAAGGCCGGATTCAATCTGACCGCGACCGCCCAGCGCGGAAACATGCGCCTGATCGCGATCGTGCTCGGCGCGCCGTCCAACGCGCAGCGCTTCATCCAGGCGGCCAAGCTGCTCGACTGGGGCTTTGACAATTTCGAGAAGGTCCAGGTGGTCAAGCAGGGCGACCTGTTGCCCACCCAGGTGCGGGTCGGCGCAAACGAAGTGATGCAGCCGGTCGCGGGCCGCACGGTCACCGTGGTGGTGCCGAAAAAGGATGCCGGCGACCTCAAGATGGACTTCGCCGTGCCCGCGGTGCTCTACGGCCGTCTGATCTCGGACGAGACCGTGGGGCAGGTGATCGTGCGCGACCGCAGCGAAGTGCTCGCGACCTTCGATGCTGTATGTCCGCTGCCGGTGGGACAGCCTGCCGGCGAAGGATCGGCCGCGCAAGCCGCGGAGATGACCGGCGCGCCCGGCGCAACCATCCGCGTCGCATCGCCGTCGGTTCAAGCGCCGGCGCCGGCGATAGCGGCACCCGCCAGTTCGGCATCGGTAGCGTCGAGCGCCGTCGCCGCGCCGCTCAATACAACTCCAGTATCGCCGCCGGGTCAGGCAGCGGTGCCAATAAGGTAAGTCGATGAATCCAGCTTCCCGTCAGCGCAATCGTCGCAACCGCAAACTCGGGCGCAAGCGTCGCACCGACGCGCTGCAGGTACGCCGGCGCAAGCGCCGGATGCGACGCACGCGCGCGCGCAGGGCCGTCTAGGCCGCGGCAACTTTTTCGCCAATCCGCGGCGTCAAACCTCAGCGCGGCGCCCCTCTTTTCGCGGTGCCCGAGAGCAGTCTGCCGCGCGGAGCAGCGGATTCCCGTTGCCTTCCGACCCAGAACGGCGGTTGTTGAACGAAGCGCGGCCCTAAATTGACTTCGCGGCGCGGCGACAGTTAATGTTGATTGTGCCGCAGGGTTCAAGGCCTTCACACTCCGATACATCGCCGGGCGGGGGTTCCACCGATGATGGGCGCTGAGATCATCGGCGTCATCCCGGCGCGTTACTCCTCAACCCGGTTGCCCGGCAAGGCGCTGGCCGACATTGCGGGCGCGCCGATGGTGGTGCGGGTGTGGCGCGAGGCCACGCGCGCGCGGACGCTTGACCGGGTGGTGGTCGCCACCGACGACGACCGTATCGCACGCGCAGTTGCCGCGGCCGGGGGCGAGGCGATCATGACGTCTCCGGCGCATGCGAGCGGCACCGACCGGATTGCCGAAGTGGCAGACAAAATGCCCGCCGCGATCTACGTCAATGTGCAGGGCGATCTGCCGTTTATCGAACCGGCCGATCTCGATGCGTTGGTTGCGCCAATGCGCGCGGAGTCGGGAATCGCGATGGCCACGCTGGCGACGCCGATCATCGACGTGGGCGAATGGCGCAATCCCAACGTGGTCAAAGTGGTGTGCGACGGGCGCGGCGATGCGCTGTATTTCTCGCGTGCGCCGATTCCGTGGCCGCGCGACGGTGGCGAGCCGCCAGCCCAGGCGCGCAGGCATATCGGGGTGTACGCCTATCGCCGCGATTTCCTGCTGCACTTCGCCCGGCTCGAACAGGGAGTGCTGGAAAGGCTGGAAAAGCTCGAGCAGTTGCGCGCGCTGGAGCGCGGGCTGAGGATCAGAGTGGTTGCTTCCGTGGCGCCGTCGCTCGAGGTCGATACGCCCGAAGACCTCGCGCGCGCCCGCGCGCACGCGCAGCAACGCGGTGGCTGAATGCCGGGAGGGACCGTCGGTGGATCGCGAGAACAAGACCAAGTTCATTTTCGTGAGTGGCGGCGTGGTTTCGTCGCTCGGCAAGGGGCTCGCCGCGGCGTCGCTCGGCGCGCTGCTCGAGGCGCGCGGCTTGCGCGTGACCCTGCTCAAGATGGATCCCTATATCAACGTCGATCCTGGCACGATGAGCCCGCTGCAGCACGGCGAGGTGTTCGTCACCGACGACGGCGCTGAGACCGATCTCGACCTCGGCCATTACGAACGTTTCCTCGCAACCCGGATGAGCCGGCGCAACAACTGCACTACCGGCCAGATCTACGACACGGTCATCCAGAAGGAGCGGCGCGGCGACTACCTGGGCGCGACGGTCCAGGTGATTCCGCACATCACAGACGAGATCAAACGGCGCATCCGCGAGGCGGCGGAGGGCTTCGATCTCGCCATCGTCGAAGTCGGCGGCACCGTGGGCGATATCGAAAGCCTGCCGTTCTTCGAGGCCATCCGCGAATTCCGCTGGGACTACGGCCGCGACAACGTACTCTACGTGCACTTGACCCTGGTGCCGTTCATCCCGGCGGCGGGCGAACTCAAGACCAAGCCCACGCAGCACAGCGTCAAGGAGCTGACCGGACTGGGTATCCAGCCCGATCTGCTGCTGTGCCGCAGCGATCGTCCGCTGGAGCAGAAGGTCAAGGCCAAGATCGCGCACTTCTGCAACGTCGAAGAGAACTGCGTGATCTCGGCGCGCGACGTCGAATCGATCTACGAAGTCCCGCTGCGCTTTCACGAGGAGGGCTTCGATCAGCGCGTGGTCGAAAAACTCAACATCTGGACCGGCGCGCCCAACCTGGCCAAGTGGAAGCGGATCGTCAAAACGGTGCAGAATCCCAAGGCCCACGTCAACGTCGCCGTGGTCGGCAAGTACGTCAACCTGGTCGATTCGTACAAGAGCCTGCATGAGGCGATCGCCCACGGCGCCATCGCCAATGAGGCGCGCGTCAATATCGACTACGTCGACGCCGAGGAGCTGGAAAAGGGAAATCCGGCGGCGCGCCTGGCGAGCGCCGACGCGATCATCATACCGGGCGGATTCGGCGAGCGTGGGATCGAGGGCAAGATCCGCGCGGTGCGTTACGCGCGCGAGAGCGGCGTGCCGATCCTCGGCATCTGCCTCGGCCTGCAGATGATGGTGATCGAGATCGCGCGCGACCTGGTCGGGCTCAAAAAGGCCAACTCGCGCGAAGTCGATGAGGCGACGCCCGATCCGGTGATCGACATCATGGAGGACCAGAAGGCAGTCGATCGCAAGGGCGGCACGATGCGCCTGGGATCGTACCCCTGCGCGATCCGTTCGGGGTCGCTCGCGCTGTCGCTCTATCGCCGCAGCCGCATCGCCGAGCGTCACCGCCATCGCTACGAGGTCAACAACGCCTATCGCAAGGCGCTGGAGGAGGCGGGCTTCAAGGCGACCGGCACCTCGCCAGACGATCGCCTGGTCGAGATCATGGAGCTGTCGGGTCATCCGTGGTTTCTCGGCTGCCAGTTCCATCCCGAACTGCGATCGCGCCCGTGGGATTGCCATCCGCTGTTCCGCGGGCTTATCCGCGCCGCCATCGCGCGGCGCGCTGAGACCGCGCCGGAGCGCTCGGCCAAGGTGCGGCCGCTCAAAGCGGTGTCGTGAGCCGCCACCAGGTCACGGTGGGCGCGGTCGTGCTGGGCGGGCCGCGGATCGTGCTGATCGCGGGCCCCTGCGTGATCGAGAGCGCCGAGCACTGCCTGCGCCACGCCGAGCGGCTGGCGGCGCTTTCACGGGCGAGCGGCACGCCGATCGTCTTCAAGTCGTCCTTCGACAAGGCGAATCGCACCAGCGAGAAATCGTTCCGCGGCCCGGGGATGGAGGATGGGCTGCGCGTGCTCGAGCGCGTCAAGCGCGAAACCGGGCTCGCGGTGCTGACCGACATCCATGAGCCCGCGCAGGCGGCGCCGGTGGCCGAGGTCGCGGACGTGCTGCAGATTCCGGCCCTGCTTTCGCGCCAGACCGACCTGATCGCGGCCGCGGCGCGCACCGGCGCGGCGGTCAATCTCAAGAAGGGGCAGTTCCTCGCGCCGTGGGACATGCGGGCGGCGGTGACCAAGGCCGAGAGCTATGGCAATCGCCGCCTGCTCGTGACCGAACGTGGCTTCTCGTTCGGCTACAACAACCTGGTAAGCGACTTCCGTTCGCTGGTCATCATGCGTGCTTTCGGCTACCCGGTGGTGTTCGATGCCACGCATTCGGCGCAATTGCCGGGGGCCGGCGGCGAGCGTTCGGGCGGGCAGCGCGAATTCGTGGCGCCGCTCGCGCGCGCGGCGGCCGCGGTCGGGATCGACGCGCTGTTCATGGAAGTGCACGAGGATCCGGATCGCGCGCTGAGCGACGGGCCCAATTCCTATCCGCTCGATCTGCTCCCCGCACTGCTCGAGGATGTCGTTCGCATAGACGCCGCCGCGCGCGCCGCGGCCGCGCGCGACTGAAATTTGCGAGCCCGCAAATCGCATCCCGCGCCGGACAGTCCGCGCGCCGCATGGCATGCCTTCGCCGACAATATCGCGGCGCTGATGGTTTTCCTGAGCTTGTTTGCGGCGCATTGGCTGGCCCAGGCGATCGCGTGGGCCAACGACTCGCGCGGCATCGCCTGGCATGTCCTTTTCGGCGTGCTCGGCCTGCCGCTGGTGCATCTGGCCGGCGCGCGCGGCGACGATTATTTTCTGCTGCTTTCAATTCCAAACAGCGCGATTTGGGCCGCCGTGCTGACCGCGTTGACCGCGCGCTGGCGGGCGCGGCGCGAGGCGGCGCGCTGCGGCGGGAACAATTGATTTACACCCCAGTCCGCCGCTGATAGCCTCATACGGGAGTGATGCGATGAGTCCGAGGCGGGTAGCCAAGGCGATGGGGTTGTTCGGCGCCGCGGCACTGGCCGTGGTGCTCGCCGTCGCCGTGTACGTCGTGCGCCACCGCAGTCCGGCCACTACCCTGCAGCAGATGGCAAACATCGTACCCGGCGCGTTGCTGCACGCGCATAATCTGCAATGGACGCAGATGAGCGGCGGCCTGAGCCAGTGGCATCTCAGCGCCCGCGACGCCAGCTACGCCCAGGACAAGAAATCGCTCCTGCTGACCGACGCGCGGCTCTCGATGATTTCCAAGGACGGCAAGAACGTCCAGGTCATAGCGCCGCTCGCGGAAATCTCCGTGACCGGCAATCATATCAACCAGGCCCACCTGAGCGGCGGGCTCAAAATAAACTATGGCGACTTCGTGCTCACGACACCCGAAGCGACCTTTGCGCCGGACAAGGACATGATCAATGCGCCCGGCGCCGTCGAGGTCCGGGGTCAGGGCCTGACCGTCACCGGCGTCGGCCTGACCGGCCATCCCAACGAACGGAGCTTCACCCTGATAAGCCAGACCAACACTGTGGTGGTGCCAAAGAAGAGCGGTGATTCCAACGCAGGTAAATCATAGGCGCGCGGCGCATGGACAAGGACAGGGCCGCCGGCGGCTCGCGTCTTCGGGTTCAGTGTCCGCCCTGAAGAACTTTGCCGCGGCGGCAGCCTTGACGCTGCTAGCCGGCGCGCCCGGCGCCGCGTTCGCGCAGACACCCACGCCCGCTGCGCTGCCCGGTGCGAGCATCCGCAAACCGGTCGACACTGCCGCCCCTGGCGGTGGCGCAGCCGCCGTCGCGGATGCGCCAGCGGCGGCAACGGATGCGCCAGCGGCGGCAACGGCGGTTCCGGCGGGAGCGTCGATGCCCGGCGTTGCGCCCGGCGCGCCCGCATCTTCGGCGTCGCCGGCGCCGGCCACCGCGTCGATTGCGCCGCCGGAAGCGTCGGCAGTGTCGCCGACGGCAGCGCCGGGCGCGGCTGCGCGGAGCGAGCACAGCGGACACTCGAAGCATTCAGTAAAACATCCCGCGAAGGCTGCGAGAAGCTCCACGAGAGGCGCTGCTCAAGTGGCGGCGAAAGATTCGGCCCCGGCAAAACCAGGCTCCGACAAAGGCACGCAGGGCTCGGGCGCAAGTGGCTCAGACGCCGGAGGCGGCGCAACCGGCCCGTTTTCGTCGCTTCAGTTTTCGGGCAACAAGGGGCCGATCGATATCAAGGCGGACGCTCTCGATCTCGATTACAAAGCCAACGTGGTGACTTTTCGCGGCCACGTCCATGCGAGTCAGGCCGACGCGCTGCTGACCAGCGACAGTCTCACCGTGACCTACGGCAAGGACTTTCACGAGGTCAAGGAGCTGGTCGCCAACGACAATGTGCGCATGAGCCAAGGCACGCGATGGGCGACCGGAGATCGCGCCGTGCTCGACCAGGCCAGGCATACCGTAGTCCTGACCGGCAGCCCGGTGGTGCATGACGGAGAGGATCAGGTCGCGGGCTCCAAGATCATCGTCCATCTTGACACAGGCAAGAGCGAGGTCGAGGGCGCGCGCGCGGTGTTCTTCCCAAGCCAGCAGAAAACCCGCGATAATGACAAGTCGACCACGGTGGCCAAGTCGCCCTGATCAGTAACCGGAAATGCCTCCCGAACTAAAATTAGGACAGGACCTCCGGCTGCGGCAGCAGCTGGTGATGACGCCGCAGCTCCAGCAGGCGATCAAGATTCTGCAGCTCTCGCTGCCCGAACTCGAGGCCGTGGTCCAGACCGAACTCGAGTCCAATCCGCTGCTCGAGATGGTCGAGGAGCGCAGCCCGACCGCGACCGCGGCCGACGACGGGATGGCGGCTGCGCCCGATGCGACGCCGGGCGCCGAACCTGACCTGCTGCCGCCCGAGCCGGAGCCGGGCGCGTCGGCGCCTGAGCCCGAATGGAACGGCAACGGCGACGAGCAGCCGTCGGTCGAGGCGATGACGACCGAGGCGCGCGACGCCACGCTCGAGATCAAGGAGGACGGCGCCAGCCTCGACAAGCTGGACTGGCGCGAATACCTGGAAAACTATTCGAACAACTGGCAGGACAACCACGAATCCGAGCAGGACGACGAGCGCCGCCAGACGCTCGAGAATACGCTCACGCGCCGCACTTCGCTCGAAGAGCACCTGATGTGGCAGCTCAGGATGTCGTCGCTCGACCACAACGATCAGATTATCGGCGCCGCCATCATCTACAATCTCGACGACGACGGTTACCTGGAAACGCCGATCGCCGATCTCGCCGCGCAACTCGAGACCGAGCCGGCCAGAGTCGAGCGCGTGATCGAGCGCGTGCAGCGCTTCGATCCGCCCGGGGTCGCGGCGCGCGATCTGCGCGAGTGCCTTTATCAGCAGCTCAGAAACATCGGGATGGAAGAGTCGCTGGCCGCGCGTATCGTGCTCAACCATCTCGACCTGCTCGAGAAGCATCGCTTTGCCGAGATCGCCCGTGCGCTGGGCGTGCCGGTCGAGGCCGTCGGTCAGGCGGCCAAGGTGATCTCGCTGCTCGAGCCCAAGCCCGGGCGCGACTACGGCGGCCAGGAGCCGGCCTATATCGTGCCCGACGTGTTCATTCACAAGATGGGCGAGGATTACGTGGTGCTGCTCAACGAGGGCGCGGTGCCGCGGTTGCGCCTTGCCGGCTACTACCAGCGCGTACTGAGCGACGCCGGCGTGACCGACGATACCAAGGAATACCTGCAGGAGCGGCTGCGCTCGGCGCGCTGGCTGGTGAAGTCGATCTATCAGCGCCAGCAGACCATCTTCAAAGTGGCCAGCTCGATCGTGAAGTTCCAGCGCGGCTTCTTTGACCACGGCATCACCCACCTGCGACCGCTGGTGCTCAAGGACGTGGCCGAGGATATCGGAATGCACGAATCCACCATCAGCCGCGCCACGGCCAACAAGTACGCGCACACCCAGCAAGGTATCTTCGAGCTCAAATTCTTTTTTACTTCGGGCGTCAAGGCCGCGACCGGCGAAGACGTGAGCGCCGAGACGGTCAAGGAGAAGATTCGCGCGATGGTCGCGGTCGAGCAGCGTCACGATCCGCTCTCCGACCAGGCGATCGCCGAGGTTCTGCGCCGCGATCAGATCAACATTGCGCGCCGCACAGTCGCCAAGTACCGCCAGGCGCTCGGCATCCTGCCGTCGGCAAGACGCAAGCGGGTTAATTGAACCGATCGGGGCCGGGTGGCGGAGAAGGGCCGCGCAACGCAGACGGTCAAAGGGGTAGGGTAAATGGCAGCGAAGGAGCCGGCGAGCAGGCGCAACCGTGTGGCCGAACGCAAGCTGCGCCGCCGCGCGCAGCTCAAGGCGCGTCCGTCGGCCGCGGTGGCGGTAACCTTCCGTCACGTCGAACCGACCGATGCGATTCGCCTGTACGCCGAACGCAAACTGGCGCACGTGGCGATGGCGCTCAAGCGGCCGTGCGCCGTGCACCTGATTCTGTCGGTTGACAAGTACCGTCAATGCGGCGAGGTCACGGTCAAATCGGGGCGGCTCGCCGTGGTCGCGGCCCAGGAAGAAACCAAGGACCTCTACTCGGTCATCGACCTGCTCGCGGACAAGGTTCAGCGGCAACTCAAGAAGCACCTGGAAAAGAAAGAGGCTAAGAAATGGCGCGCCCCTTCGGCCGGCGAGGTCCTCAGCGCCGCCGAAGACGCGGAAAGCGAATCGCGATCGTAGCGGCGACCGCCGCGGCGCGCCGGCGCGTCCCGATCTCGCGCACTCGCCAGCGCCGGCTTTCCAAGCCATAATCCGGGTGCGCTGAGCAGGCAATGAAGATAACCGACATCCTGAGCCCCGAGATGGTTCTGCCCGAGCTCAAGGGCAACACCAAAGCCGATGTGCTGCACGAGCTGGCGAATTTTCTGGCCGGCAGACATCGCGAGATCGAAGCCAGCACGCTGGCCGGCGTGCTGGCCGAACGCGAGCGGCTCGGCTCGACCGCGATCGGCGACGGCATCGCGATCCCGCACGGCAAACTCGCCGGCGTCAATAACATCATCGGCGTCTTCGGCCGCCATCGCCGCGGCGTCGATTTCGATTCGCTCGACGGCGGCCCGACATTTCTGTTTTTCCTGCTGGTGGCGCCCGAGGATTCGGCCAGCCTTCATCTGAAGGCGCTCGCGCGCGTGTCGCGCCTGATGAAGGACCCGGGATTTCGCGAGCGGCTCACCGGTGCGCCCGACGCGGCCGAGATTTTCCGCCTGATTAAGGAGGAGGACGCCCGGCACTGAAGCACGAAATTGCCGGACGCTGGTGATTCCCACCATGACTTCGCAGCGGCGGGCGCGCGCAGGCCGCGTTGACTCAGCGCCGCTCTCGGCCTCCGGCCCGGCGCCAAGCGGCGCCGTGAGAGCCGCCGCGGCCGCGCGCGGGCGCGCAGCCTCCGCAAAAACGCCGCGCCTGATCATCGTCACCGGCGTCTCCGGGTCGGGCCGCGCCTCGGCGATGCGTGTGCTCGAGGACCTGGGCTTTTACTGCGTGGATAACATGCCGGTCGCGCTGGCCGAATCGGCGCTACGGCTGGCGACCGAGAACGATCCGAAGCTGACCGGCGTCGCGTTGGGAATCGACGCGCGCGAGCGGCTGTTTTTTCCGCAGTGGCCGCGCGTGTTCAGGGACCTCGAGCGCGCGGGCTTCCATCCCGAGGTCCTGTTCCTCGACGCCGGCGACGAGGTCCTGGTGCGGCGCTATTCGGAAAGCCGCCGGCCGCATCCGATGGTCGATGGCGCGGTGTCGCTGGTCGACGGCATCCGCAAGGAGCGCCTGGCGCTGGCCGAGATGCGCGAGCGCGCCGACCGCGTGATCGACACCAGCGCGCTCAGCGTGCACGAGCTGCGCGAGGTCATCACCGCGGCGGTGCTGGGCGCGGCCACCGGCACGGCGATGACGATTGCGATCGTTTCGTTCGGCTACAAGTACGGCATCCCGCTCGGCATGGACCTGGTGCTGGACGTGCGTTTTCTGCCCAATCCTTTTTTCGTGCCCGAGCTGCGGCCGCTCGACGGCACCGACGCGCGCGTGCGCGACTACGTGATGAAGCATGCGGAGGCGCGCCGCTTCATCGATGAGATTACGCGGCTGCTCGGCTTCCTGGTGCCGCTCTATCGGCGCGAAAGCAAGAGCTACCTGACCATCGGGCTGGGATGCACCGGCGGACGCCATCGCTCGCCCACGCTGGCCGACGAACTGGCGCAGCGGCTCGAGCGCGACGGCATCGCGGTGCAGGTCCGCCACCACGACATCGCGCACTGAGCGGACGCGGTGCCGTCGTTCACTGCGGATTCGCGCATACCCAGCTCGAGGCCTGGGTCACGACGCCGCCGATGTACTTTGCCCTTTGCGGATACGGGCACAGCGGCATCGTGCGATCGACGGGCTTGGTCGGATCGTTGTCGACGAAATGCGCGGCAACGATCGAGACCGGCGGCACCCCGAATTGAACCCATTCGATGAGCGGCGTGAGCGGATCGAACACGTTCGGGCCTGGACCGCCGGCGCAATGGTGCATCCCGGGCACCATGAACAGCCGCGCGTTCGCCTGCAGCCGCGAAAAATCCCCGCCGTACAACAGCCGCGCCACCGCGGTGTAGTAATCGACGCTGATACGCGGGGTCAGCGCCGGATCGCTCCAGCCGTGATACATGACCAGCTTGCCGCCCGCGTTAAAGAAGGGCGCGAGGTCGATGTTCTCTCCGTTGCCACGGAACTCGGTGACGATCGAATTGAGCGCGCTTACATCCGACTTGTGACGGAAGTTGAAGCCGAGCGAATCGTAGGCGGGATCGTCAAACACGAAATACTTCAGAAACTGATCCTGGAACGACCATTGAAGCGGCGCCACTGCGAGCGAGGCGGGCGGTGCGCCCCACGGATTGGCCACCGCGAACTGCGGCGGGACGAAACCGGTTATCCATTGCGCCCAACCATCCGGTCCGCCGGGATCGCTCGCCATGTAACCCGGATAGAGCCTGCGCTTGCCGTTGGTCACCGCGCCCGAGTAAATCGCCTGCAGCGTCTTCACCTGCTGATTGTTCAGGCAATCGGTTTGATTCCCGCCCGCGCACATCAGGCTTCGCGGATCGAAATGGCACTTGCGCGGATCCTGGATGAGGCCGTCGACCATGCCGTCCAGCCCGTCGCATTCTTCGAGCACGGCCCGATCGACCAGCTCGATATTCTCGGGCGTCAGATAGCCGGCGCTGCTCTTGAGCAACGCCTGATCATTCCAGTTGAATCCCGCGATTGGATCGCCGATCGCCGGGTCGCCAGCGACGATTCCGTTGAAGTCGGTGGGGAATTTCTGCGCCTCGACCAGCGCCTGCCGTCCACCGGTCGAGCAACCGTCAAAGTACGAGAACATCCCGGGCACGCCGTAATAGGCCATCGTGATCGCCTTGCCGGCGAGCGCGGTGAGATGCACGGCGCGATAGGAAAAATCCTCGCGCGCCGCGAACGCGGGTTCGTTGCCGACCAGCCCGAAACTGCCGTCGAGCGAGCCCAGCGGCCCGAGCGCCGATTCATGCCCGGTGTCGGTTGCCGCCGCGGCCAGACCGAAGTCGACGGCGCCGATGAATTCGCCGCCGGTTACGGCCTGAAGGCTCCCGGCAAATCCGCCGTTGCCGATCATCACGAAATCTCCGAGCCAAGCGCTGGGCAGGCCCAGCTCGAAGATCACCGTGTTGTTCTGGCCCTCGGACGCGGTTGCGATCTTGCCCAGGACGTCGCAGTAGGACGGCGACGCATGCATCGTGGCCGAGGCGATGGTGGTGCCGGCCGGCGCGACGCCCTGCAGCGTCGTCGCATCGCAGCTGAGAAATGCGGCTGCGGTCCGCGGCTGCAAGGCGAGCACGAGTGCGCCGCTTATCAGCAGCCGGGCGAAGGTCATCGCGGAGGCGCGAGCAGGATGATGCGGGCGTCGAGGTGCAATCTTCATGGCGGACACCTCTGGACCGGGCGCTAACGGAGCATCTACGAGTGCAACGGAAGCACAAGGCGCAAAGTTCCGCAAATTGGAGAACGCGGGGCGCCGGCGCCGCCTTGTTCGGATGGCGCTTCGGACCGTATCATGGACGGTCATACCGCCCAGCGGCGGACAGCCATGGCAGCCCCCAGCCCGATACCTGCAGTCAACGAACGGACCCGCCTGCTGACGCCGATGGCGATCCTCAAGATCGCGATCGTGCTGATCTTTGTCGCCGCCTCCGGATGGCTGCTGTGGGCGCACAGCGAATGGTTCGAGAACCCCGCCCTGGTCAAGGTCGAGGTGCTGTCGTGGGGCATCTGGGGTCCGGCGATCTACATCCTGCTGTACGCGGTGGGACCGTCGTTCCTGGTGCCGGGCGCCGTGATGACCATCGCCGGCGGCCTCGCCTTCGGCACGCTATGGGGATCGGTCTATTCGCTTGTCGGCGCGGATGCGGGGGCGCTGATCGCGTTCGCAGCGGGCAGATTCCTCGGACGATCTTTCGTGGAGCACCTGATTGGCGCGCGTTTCGAGAAGCTGCTCGCGCAAATCGGCCGCCACGGCTTTCAGATCGTCTTCTACCTGCGGCTGGTTCCGCTCATCCCGTATAACGCGCTCAACCTGCTGGCCGGCGCTTCGCCCATCACCTTTCGCGATTACTTCTGGGCCAGCATGATTGGGATGGTGCCGGGGACGATCCTGTTCGCGTTCCTGGGCGACGCGCTGTGGCATCCGACCTCACCGCGGTTTTTCCTCGCCCTTGGGCTCATCGCGGTATGCTTCGCCGCGGGCGAGCTGGCGCGCCGGCGCGGCTGGCTGCCGAGCAGCACTTAGTCGGGCTTCGGAATGCAACCTGGGGCGGAAGTCCGCCCTTCAGGTTCCGCTCTGCCAGCTCGCCAGGTACTGCTTTTGTTCAGCGGTCAGGCGGTCGATGCGGATGCCCATGGCGGCGAGCTTCATGCTCGCGACGTCGTCTTCGATTTTGAGCGGGACGTTGTGGACCTTGACCTCGAGCTGCGCGGACGAGGCCCACGCCGCGGCCATCGCCTGCGTGGCGAAGCTCATGTCCATCACCTGCGCGGGATGCCCGCCGGCGCAGGCCAGATTGACCAGGCGGCCCTGGCCGAGCAGGTAAATCTTGCGCCCGTTGCGCAGATGGAAGATCTCGACTTCGCGCTCGGCATGGCGGTCGACGCGGCGCGCCAGCTTGCGCAGCGCGGGCAGATCGATTTCGACGTCGAAATGGCCCGAGTTGCTGATGATCGCGCCGTCCTTCATCACGCTCATGTGCGCGGGACCGATGATCTCGCGATCGCCGGTCACGGTGACAAAGATGTCGCCGATGCGCGCCGCCTCCGCCATGCGCATCACCTGGTAGCCTTCGAGCGCGGCCTCGAGCGCGCGAATCGGATTGACCTCGGTCACGATCACGTTGGCGCCCAGCCCGCGCGCGCGCGAGGCCACGCCGCGCCCGCACCAACCATACCCCGCCACCACAAAGACCGAGCCGGCCACGAGCACGCCGGTCGCGCGCACGATCGCATCGACCGTGGACTGGCCGGTGCCGTAACGATTGTCGAACAGGTACTTGGTCTGCGCGTCGTTGACCGCGACCACCGGGATGCGCAGGGCGCGGTCCTGCTCCATCGCGCGCAGCCGAATGACGCCCGTGGTCGTCTCCTCCATCGAGGCGCGCACTTCGGACGCCTGGTCGTGATAGTCGGTGTGCAGCAGGCTTACCAAGTCGGCGCCGTCGTCCATGGTGATGGTCGGATGGGCCTCGAGCACGGCGCGCAGGTGGCTGTAGTAGGTGTCGCGGTCCTCGGCGTGGACCGCGTAGCTCGGGATGCCGTATTCCTTGACCAGCGCGGCGGCGACGTCGTCCTGGGTCGAGAGCGGGTTGGAGGCGCAGCACAACACTTCGGCGCCGCCCGCCTTGAGCGTGCGCAGCAGATTGGCGGTCTCGGTAGTGATATGGAGGCAGGCGCTCAGGCGCTGGCCGGCGAGCGGTTTTTCTTTGCCAAAACGCTCGCGGATGGTCCGCAGCACCGGCATCTGCTCGTCCGCCCATTCAATCCTGCGCCGGCCGGCCGCGGCGAGGCCAAGGTCGCGGACATCGTGGGGCAGCGATCGCGCGCTGCGCGCCGCGACCGACCGTTTACGTTTGCTGGCTTTCGCCTCCATAGCTGTGTTCTCCGGAGTTAAGAGGGCGCGCGCTCACAAAGCAGCGCGGCGACCGTGACGGCGACTATCCGAGGGTGTCCGCGGGTCCGGGCCTGAGCAGCGCTCGCGGGTTGTTCACTTGCGCATCAGCGGCTGCCGTCCCGTCCAAACGCGCTGCGCAGCGCATCGACCATGTCGGTCTGCTCCCACGGAAAGAGGCCGGCGTGCGGTTGACGGCCGAAATGTCCGTAGGCGGCGGTAGCCCTGTAGATCGGACGCTTCAGTCCAAGTGACTTGATGATGCCGGCGGGCCGGAAGTCGAACAGCTCGCGCAGCGCCGACGACAGCTTCTGGTCCGGCACCTTGCCGGTGTCGAAAGTGTCGATCAGGATCGAAACCGGCTCGGCCACGCCGATCGCGTAGGCCACCTGTATTTCGCAACGCTCGGCGAGCCCCGCGGCGACCACGTTCTTCGCCACGTAACGCGCCATGTAGCAGGCTGAGCGATCGACCTTGCTCGGATCCTTGCCGGAAAACGCCCCACCGCCGTGACGTCCGTAGCCGCCGTAGGTGTCGACGATGATCTTGCGCCCGGTCAGCCCGCAGTCGCCGTGCGGGCCGCCGATGACAAAGCTGCCGGTCGGGTTGACGTGGATCACCGTGTCCTTGGTCAGGAACTGCCTGGGAATGGTCGGCTTGATCAGTTCCTCGATTACGGCCTCGCGCACGGTGGCGTGGCCGACATCGCGCCGATGCTGCGCGGAGACGACCACCGTGGTCACTTCCGCGGGCCGCCCGCCGACGTAGCGCACCGTCACCTGGCTCTTGCCGTCGGGGAGCAGGAAATCGGCCTTGCCCTGGTGGCGCAGCTTCGAAAGGTTTTCCATCAGGCGATGGGCGAGCGCGATCGGCAACGGCATCAGTTCCGGCGTCTCGTCGCACGCGAACCCGAACATCAGGCCCTGGTCGCCGGCGCCCTGCTCCTTGTGCAGCCCCTGGCCTTCGGTGACGCCCTGTGAGATGTCGGGCGACTGCGGCTCGATCGCGGTCAGGACGGCGCAACTGTTGCCGTCGAAGCCGGTCTCGATGTGGTTGTAGCCGATCTCGAGCGCGACATCGCGCGCGATCTTGACGAAGTCGGGATGCGCGCGGCTGGTGATCTCGCCGGCGAGCACGATGAGACCGGTCTTGACCAGCGATTCCAGCGCGACGCGCGAGTTCGGGTCCTCGGCGATGAGCGCATCTAGCACCGCGTCCGAGATCTGGTCGCACATCTTGTCCGGATGACCTTCGGAAACGGATTCCGAGGTGAACAGAAAATCCTTGAGCGGCATTCGCGAACTCTCCCTGGGGTTCCGGCCCGCTCAGGCACGCGAGCGGCGTTCGGTGCGCTCGAGCCGGTCACGGCGGCAACGTGGAACTTTGATTTGATCGAAGATGAGCGCGCGCCGCGCTGCGCCCGATAAAGAACGACTTTCCATCCGGAGTGAAAGGCGAAAAAGCGATGCCTTGATATAACCAACCGCTGTGGCGCGATCAAGGCGATGGCGCCTGACCGCCGCACGTTCGACGGTCAGGCGCCCCCGGCCGGACGACGCCGCGGCGCGGCTTTGCGCGACCGGATTCATTCCTCGTCGAAACGATCCTTGAACAATTCCTGTACCGCGTCGAGCGCGGCGCGCGCGTCGTCGCCTTCGGCGCGCACCTTGAGCCGCGCGCCGAGCGCCGCGCCGAGCATCATCAGGTTGATCACGCTGCGCGCGTCCGCCTGACCTTCCTTGGCCACGATGGTCACCTTGGATCGGAAGCGGCGCGCGGTTTCAGCGAGCTTGGTGGCGGCGCGCAGATGGAGACCCAGGCGATTTCTGACCTCCACTGTCCCCTCCAGCACGCTCATCGCTTCCACGATAGACGCTGACGCAGGCGCGGTAAACCGCGCGCGGCCGAAAGCGGCGCGCGGCGCGCCCGCAAGGATTAATCGTCGGCTCTGCTCGAGCGTCTGACTTGCGTCTCGAACAGCTCGCGCAGGCGCTTCTCGATTGCCGAGTCACGCAGCGTATGCTCGCGCGCGCGCCAGTGCTTGAGCGAGATTACCGCCTTCGACATGTTGCGATGACCGCCCGCGCTGCCCATCTCGCCGAATAGCTCGCGCACCACCTCGCCGGCGTTGTTGCGCCCGATGCCGTGATTGCGCACGGCGATGACCAGGTTGCCGTCGAGCTTGCCCGAGACGATGGCCCATTCCACGCCCTCGAACTGCAGACAGAAATCCGCCATCTGCACGATCATGTCATCGCGCTCGACGCGCCCGAGATGAAGCAGCGCGACGCCGTTATGCACCTCGAACCGCCGCATCACGCGCGCCAGCACGCGGGCGAAGCGGGCCGGCAATTCGGGCCGGTCGATCTGGCGCAGCAAACTGTAGTTGGCGTGCGGGTAGAGATGGGTGAAGGCCTGGATATCGTTGTCCGTGACGCGCCGCTTGAGCATCAGCGTGTCGCTGCGAATCCCGTAGAGCAGCGCCGTCGCCAGCCGCTCGCTGATATGCTCGTCGGCGGCGACCAGGTACTCGGTCATGATGGTGGCCGTGGCGCCGTAGCCGGGACGGATATCCTGGAAAGCGGCGCTGCTCGCCGGGTAGCCGGGATGATGGTCGATCACGATGTCGGCGCGGCGCAGGCGTCCGTTGAAGTAGGGCGGCTGCACGTCCACCATCGCGACCCGGTCGAACGCGGCCAGCTCCTCGGTATCGGCGGGCGCGACCTCGATCTCCAGCAGATGCATCATCGTCTTGTTCTCCGGCCGGGTGACTGGAGTAAAGCTGAAGATCGGCGTGGTGAGCTTGTTTCGGCCCAGCAGCGCGCGCAACGCTATCGCGCTGGACATCGCATCGGGGTCCGGATCGTCCTGCAGCAGGATCGCCACGCGGTCGCCTTCAGCCACCAGGGCGCGCAGCTCCTTGATTTTATGCCTTGTTAAGTTTTCGTCCATGCAAACAAAAATTGACGACTCAGAATCTTCGGCGGGCCGCCGGCATGCCGGCCCGAATTGAAAATAGCCTGCGCTGTGCCGCGGCCATCGCTACGCTTTGTTAGATTAATGTCGGTACCGTGGATTTACAGGGCCGCCGCTGGCTTGAGGGTCAAAGCTCTAACATGCGTCTGCGGTCCTCATCAATGATATAACCATCGTGTGCCCGCGTCGCCTGCCATGAATGAGCAAAGTTGCGAAATCTGCCGGCGTCCGATAAACGAATGGTTCCTGCACTTATCCGTGGAGGACCGCGCTGGTTATAGCGAAGACGCGTTTATTTGCGCCAATTGTGGCGTAAAGCTACGACTCGCCTCCGAAAAGCATCGCGACCTGCAGATCGATCCGTGGCTCCACGAGGCGCTCGGCCGTATTCTCAGGGGCCGGGGTTGACCGCACGCCACCTCCGCCGTCTGTGCGAAATCCGCCGATGACCCAAACTTTGCGAACCGAACTCAACCTGTGGCCCTACGAAGAGGCGCGCCGACTCGCCGAGCGCGTCGCCGGCTATCCCGCCGGCCGCGCGGTCGTTATCGAAAGCGGGTTCGGCCCGTCGGGCCTGCCGCACCTGGGCACGATGGGCGAGGTGCTGCGCCCGGCCTACGTGCAGCACGCCTTCAAAGTGCTGGCCGAGACCGAGGACGACCACGCCGCGTATCGACGGCCGAGCCGCCTCATCGTCTTCATCGACGACATGGACGGGCTGCGCAAGGTTCCCGAGAGCATCCCCGACCGCGAGGCGACCGTTCCGTACCTGGGGCAGCCGGTCTCGCGGATACCGGATCCGTTCGGCGGATGCCATCCGAGCTTCGCGGCACACATGATCGGGTTGCTGGAGGAATTCCTGGCGCCGGTCGAGGTCGGCTACGAGCTGATGCGCTCGAGCGAGATGTACGCGAGCGGGCGCTTCGACGACGCATTGCGCCTGGTGCTGGCGAAGCATGCGGAAATCATCAGGATCGTGACGCCGACGCTGCGCGAGGAAAATCGCGCGGGATGGTCGCCGTTCATGCCGCTCTGCCCGTCTTGCGGGCAGGTCAACTCGACCCTGGTGACCGCGTATCATCCGGATCGTGCAAGCGTCGAGTTCTCGTGCGAGCGCAGCTTTGGCGGCGCGCACGGATGCGGCTTTCGCGGCGAGCAGAGCGTGCTCGGCGGCCAGGCCAAGGTGCAATGGAAGGTGGACTGGGCGCTCAGATGGTTCGTGCTGGGCGTCGATTACGAGCTCTACGGCAAGGACCTGATCGATTCGGCGCGGCTTTCGGGCCAGATCCTGCGGCTCCTTGGCGGACGTCCGCCGCTCGGCTTTCCGTTCGAGATGTATCTCGACGAGGAGGGGCACAAGGTCTCGAAATCGATCGGGCGCGGCGTCGGCGTCGAGCAGTGGCGCCGCTATGCGCCGATCGAGGTGCTCAAGTTCTTCCTGATTCTCAACCCGCGGCGCGCGCGCAAGCTGTTCCTCGAATCAATTCCGCAGTACACCGACGAGTATCTCGAGGCGCTGCGCGAATGGAGCGCGATGGGCGAGCGCGCGCGGCGCAACTCGCCGCTCGAGTTCGTGCTGCAGAGCCGAAGCGCGCGCGGCTTCAAATCCACGCTCAGCTTCGGCCTGGTGATGAACCTGGTCGCCGCGCTGGGCAGCCAGGATCGCGACCTCATCTGGAAATACGTCATCAATTATGACGCCGGAATCGTAAGCGACCCGGATACGGAAAGCATGATGCGCACGCTCGTCGACTGCGCATTGAATTTCTATCGGGACTTCATCGAGCCGAACAAGCAACGCTATATCCCGAACCAAGACGAGATCGGGCAGATACGCCAGTTCGCGCAATGGCTCAAAGCCAACCGCGAAGCCGACGCCGAGAGTATCGAAAAGGCGATCTACGAAATCGGCCGTCAGCACTACGACAAGCCGGGCAAAATTTTTCCCGTGCTCTATCGCACCATTCTAAGTCAGGACCGTGGGCCGCGTCTGGGCGCGCTAACCGCGCTGCTCACGCCCGCGCGCGTCCTCGAGCTGTCCGAACGGGCGCTCGATGCGGCAGCCGAGGGCGACCGTAGCGCCGGGGGCTGATAGTGCGGCTACGCCGCCTCAGGTGGAGCGCCAACGAGGGCCGGACGGGCCCGCGTCCGCTGCGGCGAGACCTTCGTTGAGCGAGCCCGAGCGAAAGCCCTTCAGATCGACGGTGACGAAGCGGAAGCCGAGCTTACGCAGCTCCCGATCGACGATCTCGCGCGTTGCCGGTTCGAGCAGCCGCGCGATCTCTGATTGCTCGACCTCAAGCCGCGCGACCTCGCCGTGGTAGCGCACGCGCGCCACCCGAAAGCCCATCGCGTGCAGCACCCGCTCGGCGCCCTCGACCCGCTCGAGGCCCTCGAGCGTAATGCGCGTGCCGTAGGGAAAGCGCGACGAGAGACACGGTGAAGCCGGACGGTCCCAGGTCGGCAATTGAAGTGCGCGCGAAAGTTCGCGAATCTCGGCCTTAGTCAGCTCGGCTTCGACCAGCGGATGGCGCACGCGTTTTTCGCCGGCCGCCTTGATGCCAGGGCGATAGTCGCGCAGATCATCGAGATTGAGACCGTCGACGATTTCGTCCACGCCGAGTTCCGCCGCTTTCGCTTCGCACACGGTGAACAGGTTGTGCTTGCACAGGTAGCATCGGTTGAGCGGATTTTCGGCGTAGCCGGGAACTTCGAGCTCGTTGGATTCGATGACCAGGTGCCGCGCGCCGATTGCGCGCGCCAGCTCGAGCGCCGAGCGGCGGTCATCGTCGGGCATCGTGGGCGAAGTGGTCGTGAGCGCGAGCACGCGATCGCCCATAACGTCGTGCGCCACGCGCAGAACGAACGTCGAGTCCACCCCGCCCGAGAACGCGACTATCGCCGAGCGCATCGGAACAAAAATCGCGCGCAGCCGGTCGAGCCTGGCCGCCAGTTCCGCGTTCAGCGCACTCATATGCCCTCGGCCTGGAAGAGGTCCGTGGTGAGGTAGCGCTCGCCCGTGTCGCAAAAAACGGTCGCCACGACCTTGCCGCGACCCAGGCGCTTGGCAATTTTGAGCGCCACGCAGCAGGCCGCGCCGGAGGAGATGCCTACGAGCAGGCCCTCCTCGCGCGCGAGCCGGCGCGAGTTGAGCGTCGCTTCCTCGTCGCTCACTGCAATAACTTCGTCATACACGCCGGTGTCGAGATTTTCCGGCACGAAGCCCGCCCCGATGCCCTGAATTTTGTGAAAGCCCGCTTCGCCGCCCGACAGCACCGGCGAGCTCTTTGGCTCGACCGCGATGATCAGCGTCCGTCCGCCGAGACGCTCGCGCAGGTAGCGGCCGACGCCGGTTATCGTGCCGCCGGTGCCGACGCCGGCGACGAACGCGTCGATACGCTCGAGCTGCTCCACCAGCTCGGGGCCGGTGGTCGTGTAGTGCATTTCGGGATTGGCGTGATTGCTGAACTGCTGCGGCATGAAATAGCCGGGATTGTCGCGCACCAGCTCCTGCGCCTTGGCGATCGCGCCGTGCATCCCGCGCGTGTCCGGCGTCAGCACCAGCCGTGCGCCATACGCGGCCAGCAGCGAGCGGCGCTCTTCGCTCATCGTGTCGGGCATAGTCAGAATAAGCTGATAGCCTTTGACGGCCGCGGCGAGCGCGAGTCCGATGCCGGTGTTGCCCGAGGTCGGCTCGACGATGGTCGAGCCGGGCTTGAGCCGGCCCTCGCGCTCGGCCGCTTCGATCATCGCGAGGCAGATGCGGTCCTTGACGCTGCCGCCGGGATTGAAGCTTTCGAGCTTCGCCCAGACTTCGGCGTCTTCCTTCGCCGGCAAGCGGTTCAGCCGTACCACAGGCGTGTGGCCGATAAGCTCCAGCGGCGTGCGCGCGACACTGTTCGGCATGGACGGGATTCTAACCGCATTCGCAGCCGTTTGGCGACAGTTTTTCGGGCGATGCTTTCGCGCGGCGGACCGGGCGGGGGTGGACGGAATGCCAAAGCCGATGGATGCTAGATTCGATCAAAGGATGGCGTCGGTCTCGCGCAATAGGAGCAGCAATCGCGTTCTGGCTATCTTCCCCGGCGCGCTTGGCGACCTCGTATGTTTCGGCCCGGCGCTGCGCGAGCTGTCGCGGCGCGGGCGCGAGATGGCGCCTGAAACGACGATCGAATTGATGGCGCGGCCGGAACTGGCGCGTTTTGCCGTGGGCCGGATGGGCGTCGCGCACGCCCATTCGATCGACCGGCGCGAGATGGCCGCGCTTTTCGCCGCAGGCGGCGAGATTACAGGCACGGCCGATTTCTTCCGCGCTTTCGGCCGCATCTATTCGTTTTTCGCCGCGGAGGATTCGCGGTTTCGCGATAATCTCGTATCGGCCGCCGCGCCCGCTACGGTCAGCTTCCATCGCTTTCGGCCGGCCGGCGATGGACATATCACACGGAATTATCTTGCCGAAATTGGAGCAGGCGGCGCGCCGCTCGAAAGTCGTATCGACCTGCTGGCCGAGGATATCGAGGCGGCGCGAGGCGCGCTTGCACGGCTTGGGCTCGACGGCTCCCGCATAGTGCTGGTCTTTCCGGGCAGCGGCTCAACGCATAAGAACTGGCCGGCGGAAAATTTCGTCGCGCTCACCGCGATGCTTGCCCCGCACCTGCGGCCGCTCGTCGTGTTCGGCCCCGCCGAGCATGCCATGGAGGCGCTGATCGCGCCGCAGCTTGTATCCCGAGGGGTCGCCTGGCTCAGCACGCCGCCGCTTGGCACGCTCGCCGGCCTGGCGCGGTTTGCGGCCGCCTTCGTCGGTAATGATTCGGGCATGTCGCATCTGGCCGCCGCCGTGGGAGCCCCGGGTGTGGTGCTGTTCGGACCTACCGACCCCGACCGATGGCGTCCGCTGGGCGAGATAAGGATCATCCGCGCATCGAGTCTGGCAAGCCTTTCGCCATCAGAAATCGTCCCGGCTGTGATCGGACAAAGCAAAAGACCCGCAGCGTGATTATGTTCTGCCGCAGGAGCTCGGAGCAGGGTGCGTTGACTGTAAAAATTGCCCGGCGTAGCCTCATTCAGGCGAGGTCATTCAGTTCGCGCCTGCCCAACATCCCCTGTTTACGAAAGGTTTTTTGTCTAACCCAAACGTATGCATAGTGCTATCAAGACGACGCTGCTGCTCACCGCATTGACGGCGCTGCTCGTGGTTATCGGTGGCGCGCTCGGCGGACGCGGGGGTATGGAGCTGGCGTTCATTATCGCGCTGGCGACCAACTTCTTCAGCTACTGGTTCTCGGACAAGATGGTGCTGAGAGCATACAGCGCGCAGCCGCTCGATGCGGGCTCGGCGCCCGAGCTGTATTCGATCGTCCAGGAGTTGGCGCACGAGGCGCATATCCCGGTGCCGCGGATGTACCTCATCGATACCGACACGCCCAACGCGTTCGCCACCGGGCGCAATCCGAATCACGCCGCGGTCGCGGTGACGCGCGGTATCCTGCGGATTTGCAGCCGCGACGAACTCAAGGGCGTGCTTGGCCACGAGCTTTCGCACGTGATCAACCGCGACATCCTGACCAGCTCGATCGCGGCGACGCTCGCCGGCGCGATCATGATCCTGGCGTCGATCGCGAGATGGGGCGCGTTCTTCGGCGGCTTGGGCGGCGGCAGCGACGACGACCGCCGCGGCGGCATATTGGAATTGCTGGTGCTGGCCTTCCTGGCGCCGCTCGCCGCCTCGCTCATCCAGCTTGCGGTTTCGCGCACGCGCGAATATCAGGCCGACGCGAGCGGAGCGCGCCTGACGCATCATCCGCTTTACCTGGCGGGCGCGTTACGCAAACTCGAGGCTGCCAACGAGCGCATCCCGATGGACGCCGGACCCGCGACCGCGCACCTGTTCATCGTCAATCCGCTGAGCGGCGCGCCGAGCATGCTGAGCCGGCTCTTTTCGACTCATCCTCCGCTTGAGGAGCGTATAAGGCGTCTCGAACGCATGGCCACCAGCGAGACGGTATAGAGCGATGGCATCCGAGGAAGAAGAGCGTTCCTCCAAAGGCTTCAAGGTTCAGGACCGGCGGCGCTTCTCCGCTGAAGGCGAGCTGAAGCCAGAATTCAGCGGCGCCGAGGAGCCGGCCGCAGCGCAGCGCCCGGCCGCGGGAGCCACGCCGTCGGCAGACGCCCAGCGCCAGGCGGCGGCTTCTGAGCCGCAGCACGCTGCGGCGGCTGCGGGCTACGCGGCGGCGCGCGCGGGCGCAGGCTCACAGGGCGCGTCGACGCATGATCGGGAGGCGGGCGAGATCAATTTCGCCGCCTTTCTGATGAGCCTTTCGACCGAGGCGCTGGTGCATCTGGGCGAGATGGCCGATCCTGCTAGCGGCCAGGCGCATCGCGATCTGCCAATGGCCCAGCAGCTCATCGACATTCTGGGCATGTTGCGGGACAAAACACGCGGCAACCTGGATCAGGACGAGCAGTCGCTGCTGGACGCGATTCTCTTCGATCTGCGAATGAAATACGTCGAGCTTGCCCGGCGCAGCGGCTGATGCGCGCGCGTCCGCTTTCATCGCACATGTCGGTACGACCCGCCAATGTCGCCGCCCTCTGGTTCGCGGCGACCATCGCGCTCTGTTGTTCGCCGCTCCTGGCTGCCGATCAACTGTGGCGCGAGCTTTCCGGAACCCGGGCTCCCAAAGCTGAAACCCTTCCGGATTTCGTCGCGCTGGCGGAAAAGCTCGGCCCTACGGTGGTCAATATTTCGACCGAGCAGACCGGGCCGACCGCTTCCGAGAACGAAGGCGAGAGCGGCGGCGGCGAAGGCGAAGGCAACGAACCGTTCAACGAATTCGGCGAGCCGTTCGAGCCGCACGGCCGCAGCCTCGGCTCCGGTTTCATCATCAATGCCGCCGGATACGTCCTGACCAACGACCACGTGATCGAAAACGGCCGCGAAATAATCGTCACTACACGCGACGGCAACCAGTACAAGGCGACGGTGGTCGGGCGCGATGCGAAAACCGACATCGCGCTGCTCAGGATAAACGCCAAGCATGACTTGCCGGCCGCGCCATTGGGCGACTCGGACGACGTGAAGGTCGGGCAGTGGGTGATGACTATCGGCGACCCGTTCGGTTTTGACCATACCGTGACCGCGGGGATCGTCAGCGCCAAGGGCCGGTTCATCCCCGGCAACTATGACGAGTTCATCCAGACCGACGCCGCGATCAATCCCGGCAATTCGGGCGGGCCGTTGATCAACACCCGCGGCGAAGTGGTGGGCGTGAACTCGGCGATTTTCACCCGCACCGGCTCGAACACCGGCATCGGTTTCGCCATCCCGGTCAACCTGATCAAGGAAGAACTGGAGCAGTTGCGCGACCATGGCAAGGTGGTCCGCGGCTGGCTCGGGATCTACGTCCAGCGCGTGACGCCGGCGATTGCCGAATCGATGGGGCTCGAGGAGCCGCGCGGCGCGCTGGTCGCCGAGGTGCTCAACGACGGACCGGCCAAGAGCGCCGGGGTCAAGCGGGGCGACGTTATCGCGGCCTACAACGGCACGCCGATCGAGGATTCGCGCGAGCTGCCGCTGATGGTCGCGCGCACGCCGCTCGGCCAGCGCGCAACGCTCAAGATCATTCGCAACCGCAGGGCGATCGAGCTGCCGGTCACGATCACGGCCTCGCGCGAGGCGCATCTGATGCCGGTCTCGAAGCAGCCCGGCAAAAGCGGCGCGACCCCTTTCGGCCTCTCGGTCCGGGACCTCGACCCCGCGCTCGCGCACGATATGGGCCTGGGCCAGAGCCGTGGCGTGGTGGTGTACTCGGTGCAGCCGGGAAGCTCGGCGGATATCGCCGGGCTGCGCGCGCGCGACATCATCATCGAGGTCAACCGCCAGGCGGTGGCCAGCGTCGAGGCGTACCGGCGGGCGATCAAGTCGGGCGGCGACAAGGCGATGCTCCTGCTGATCAAGCGCCATAACAAGACGGTCTTTGTGCCGCTCGAACCGGAGGGCTAGACGATGGGCGTCCGTGGGCAGGCGCATGGCGCAGGCGCGCGGACGGCAGGGTGGGTGCGGCAGCGATGAAACGCGCGCTTAAAATCGTGGGATTCGCCCTGGCGGCGCTGCTGCTGTTCGCCCTGCCGCCGGCGCTGTATGAATTCCTCGGTTACTACCACGCGCTGCAGAACGAGGTGGTCACGCGCTTTTCCGGCAAGCGCTGGAATATTCCCTCGCGCATTTATTCCGACTCCTGCTTCGTCTATCCCGGCCAGAGCCTGGACGACCTGGGATTTTTCCAGCGCCTCGCGCGCCTGAACTACCATCGCGTCGCGCCCGGACAGGTCAATGCGCGCGGCGAATATTCGCTCGACGAAAAACGCCGCCGCCTGACCATCTTCCTGCACGGGTTCGCCTATCCCTACGCCAACTTCGCCGGCGAGGCGGTCGAGCTTGCGCTTGGGCCGCGCGACACGGTGCTGGCGATGCGCGATCCGCTCGGCGGCAAACAGCTCTACTCGATGGAGCTCGAGCCCGAGCTGATCAGCGGAATCTTTGAAGGCACCTGGGAGCAGCGCCGCCTGGTGCCGCTCGAGCAAATTCCGCCGGCGTTTATCGATGCGATCCTCGCCGCCGAAGACCATCGCTTTTACGAGCATCACGGCATCGACCTGGTACGCATCGTCAAGGCGGCGTGGGTGGACTTCACCGCGCATCGCGTGCGCCAGGGCGGCTCGACCCTGACCCAGCAGTTGATGAAGAACTTCTTTCTCACCAGCAAGCGCGACTGGCGGCGCAAGGCCAAGGAGGCGCTGATGGCGTACATCGCCGAGCGCCAATACTCGAAGGATCAGATCCTCGAAAACTACATCAACGATATTTATCTCGGTCAGCGCGGACAGGAGGGAATTTACGGAATCTGGGAGGCTTCGGAATTCTACTTCTCCAAGGAGCCGCGCGACCTGACGATCGGCGAGATGGCGACCATCGCCGGCATGATCAGTTCACCCAACCGTCTCAATCCGCTGCATCATCCCAGGCTCGCCGAACAGCGGCGCAACGAAGTGCTCGGGCTGATGCTCGCCGACGGCTACATCAGCAAGGCCGCCTACGACACCGCGGCGACCGAGCCGCTGCGACCGCGCGAGACCTTCGTCGAGAACAACGACGCGCCCTACTTCGTCGATTTCGTCAAGCACGAGCTGGCCGAGCGCTATCCGCCCCAGGTGCTGACCGGCGAGGGGCTCAGAATCTTCACCTCGCTCGACGTGCATGCGCAGAAGCTGGCCGAAAAAGCGGTGAGCGACAATCTCAATTACCTCGAGGCGCGCTACAAATCGCTGCGGCGCAAGGAAAAGAAGGACCAGCTCGAGGAGGCGCTGATAGCGGTCGAGCCGCAAAGCGGCAAAATCCGCGCGATCGTCGGCGGCCGCGACTACCGCGAGAGCCAGTTCGACCGCGTCACGCAGGCCAAGCGCCAGCCCGGCTCGGCCTTTAAACCGATCACCTACCTGGCTGCGCTCGAGGAGACCCTAAGCGGCGGTCCTGAGCGCTTTCTACCCACCAGCTATATTGACGACACCCCGTTCACCTGGACCTACGGCGACATGAGCTGGAGCCCCAAGAACTACAAGGACCGCTACTTCGGCCGCGTCACACTCGAGTTCGCGCTCGAGGAATCGCTCAATTCCGCGACCTCGCGCCTGGCCAACCAGGTCGGCCTCGACCGGGTGCGCGCGATGGCCGAGCGGATGGGTTTTGGCGACCTGCCGGCGTATCCGTCGATCGTGCTGGGCGGAATCGAAGTCACCCCGATGCAGATCGCACAGGCCTACTCGATCATGGCCGACTACGGACTCGAGGTGCAGTGCTCGGCGGTAACCGCGGTCGTGGATCAGAACGGCAAGGTGATCGAAGGCAACGAGCTGCAGGCGCGCCCGGTGCTGTCGCCCCAGCTCGCTTACATGATCGACTTCATGCTCGAGCAGGTGATCAACCATGGCACCGGCGAGGACGCGCGCAAACGCGGCTTCACCCGCCCCGCCGCTGGCAAGACCGGAACCACCAATGACTCGAAGGACGCATGGTTCGCCGGCTTCACGCCCAATCTGCTGACCGTGGTATGGACCGGCTTCGATCAGAAGGAGGAGCTCGGGCTCACCGGCGCGCAGGCCTCGCTGCCCGCGTGGACTGAGTTCATGAAAGCGGCGACGGCTTCGCGGCCGCCGCTCGATTTTACGCCGCCTCCGGGCATTGTCGTCGAGCGCGTCGACCCGCTGACCGGGTACCTCGCGGGTCCGAATTGCCCGGTCACTATCGAAGGCGCATTTCCGACCGATCTCGCGCCGACCCAGGTATGCCCGATCCACGCGCATGGCGGAGCCACGCCGGCAGCCGCCAGCGGGGCGATACCCGGCACTTCCGCTCCGTCCGAAAACAACTGGGAACGGGCGCCGTCCGATACCAGCGACTGATATACTGGGCGATTGATGGTGGGCGTGACAAGGAGCCGCGCGCTGCGCTCGATTGCCATGGGATGCGCGCTGGGAATCGGCATGCTCGGGCAGCCGCGACCGGCGCGGGCCTTCGAGGAACAGGCGCTGCCGCCCGCGGAGATGGCCTCGCCATCGGCGACGCCGTCGCCGCAGGCCGGTTCACGGGCGCTCGCACCCGCTGAGGCGGGCGCCGCGCCCGCAGTCACGCCGGGCACCACGACCGGCCTGCCTGCGGCCGGTAATGCAGGACAGCCTCCGTCCGCTGGCGCCTCGAGCGAAGACGGCGGCGGCGGATGGACCCGTGTTCCGGGCGCGGGCGAATCTCCCGGCGGCGCGACTCCTCCGGGCGCAACCGCCGCCTCCGGTGCGTCCGCGGCGTCGCCCGCGGCGGCAACCGCCGGAGCGGCGCAGGCTTCGGAGTCGGCGCCGGGGGCTCCTGTTCCGGATGCGCCGGCCACGGGCGGGCCGGCGCCGCAGGCGAGCCCCGGCGAGGCGCCGCCGCCCTACGATGTCGGCTCGATTCAACCCACGGCTCCGGTCAGCGAACAGCCGCTCAATCCGCTGATCGACAGCACCAGGGATCAACCCGCGCTCAATGCCTCATTGCGTTTTGTCGAGCAGGGCAGGCAGGCGCTCGGCGCCTCCAGGCTCGACGATGCGATCCGCGATCTTGGCCGCGCGGTATCGATCGATCCGACCGATCCCTACGCGTATTTCTACCTGGGCCGCGCCTACATGATGAAAAAGGATTATGGCCAGGCTCTGGCGTTCTTCGGCCGTTCCGAGGTTGGATTGCGAACGACACCCGCATGGCTGGGCGAAGCCAAGGGATTCGAGGGCGCCTGCCTCGAGGAGCAGGGTAAATTTCCAGCCGCTGCAGCCGCCTACAAGGAGGCGCTCGACATCGATCCGGGCAACATCATGGCGCGGGCGGGTTACGGTCGGATGAGCGAGGGCCTTTCCGCGGCCGATGCGATTGCCACGCCGCCGGCTGCATCGCCTTCGACTGACAATGCGGCGTTGCCCGCGCCGAACGTCAATCTGGCTCCGCCGCCGCCGTCCGAAGCCGGACCTCCCGCGGCCGAGTCCGACCCGAACACCGACGCCGGTCCGGGGGCCGACTGGAGCGCCGAACCGAAGCCCGGACGCGGCGCTCCTGTGAGCGGAGCGCGCAGTTCGGGAATGCGGGACGCGCAATGAACCGCCGCGTCGAACCTGTGACGGCAGGATTGCCGCGCTTGCGGATCGCACGGAAAGCGGCGAGGCTCTGCCGATGCTGATCCTGGGTATCGAATCGTCCTGCGACGACGCGGCGGCCGCGATCATCGAGACCGACCGGCCCGGAATCGCGGCCATTCGCTCGAGCGTGATTGCCAACCAGGATGAAATCCATCGCCGCTACGGCGGCATCGTGCCCGAACTCGCATCGCGCAATCACGTGGTTACGATCCTGCCGGTAATCGAGCAGGCGCTCGAGGCCGCCGGATGCACGCTCGGGGATATCGGCGGCATCGCGGTCACGCGCGGTCCGGGCCTGGTCGGCTCGCTGCTGGTCGGGCTGATGTGCGCGAAGGGGCTGGCGCAGAGCCTGGGCAAGCCGGTCGTCGGCGTCAATCATATCGAAGGCCATCTGCTGGCCCCGCTGCTCGAGCATCGTCCGGCGATGCCGTTTCTGGCGCTGGTCGTCTCCGGCGGGCATACGGAACTGTTCACGATCGAAGCGCTCGGCCGTTATCGCAGGCTCGGCCGCACGCGCGACGATGCCGCGGGCGAGGCGTTCGACAAGGTGGCCAAGCTGATGGGGCTGGGCTATCCGGGCGGGCGCGTGATCGACGAGCTGTCGCGGCGCGGCGATCGCCGGCGTGTGCCGATTCCGCGCGCGCACGTGCGCGGCGCTCCGCTCGATTTCAGCTTCAGCGGCGTGAAGACCGCGGTCGCGACGCTGCTGCGTTCCGAGGCTGCGGCGGCGATCAAGCCCGAAGACCTGGCCGCGAGCTTCCAGGAGGCCGTGGTCGATATGCTGGTCGCGCCGTCGCTGCGCGCCGCGCGCGAGACCGGCGCCGACACGATCGCGCTAACGGGTGGCGTCGCCGCCAACTCGCGCCTGCGCGAGCGTCTGGCCGAGGCGGCAGCGGAGGAGGGCCGCACGCTGATCGCGCCTTCGTTCAAGTTCTGCACCGACAATGCGGCCATGATCGCGATGGCGGGGAGCTACCGGCTGCTGCGCGGCGAATCCGACGCGTTGACGATCGATGCCGAGGCCGCGCTCTCCCTGGCGTGAAGGGCATGGCGCGCGCGATCCGCGGACATCGCGCTCGGACGCGCCAAATCGCGGGCGGGCGCGCGGCGCCGCCCGAGGCGGTGGCCGATGAACTGGCGTCGGCGGGCGTGCGGCCGCGCAAATCGCGCGGCCAGAATTTTCTTATCCAGCCCGCGATCGCCGATCGGATCGCCGCGGCTGCCGCGATAGAGGCCGGCGACGAGGTGGTCGAAATCGGCCCCGGTCTGGGCATCCTGAGCAATCGGATTCTGCGCGCCGGAGCGCGCCGGCTATGGCTCATCGAGCTCGATGCGCGGCTCGCACGCCGGCTGGAAAGCGCCTTCGCGGGCCATCCGGCGGTACGCGTGCTATGCCGCGATTTTCTCGAAGTTGAGCTCGCGGCGATCGCCGAACGGCCGCCGGTCAGGGTGGTCGGCAATCTGCCGTTCAATGCCGCCGGCGCTATTCTGCGGCGCCTGGACGAGGCGCGCGCATCGATTTCCCGGATGGTCCTGATGTTCCAGCGCGAGGTCGCCGAGCGCATCCGCGCACGCGCCGGCGAGCGCGCGTACTCGGCGCTGAGCGTTTACACCGCGCTCTACTGGCAAACGCTCGAGCACTTCCGCGTCGCCGCCGGCAACTTCCGCCCCGCGCCGCGCGTTGACGCCGAGGTGATCGCCTTCGCGCCGTTGGCTTCGCCGCCGTTCGCGGCTGCCGACGAGCCGGCGGTCCTGGGCGCGGTTCGCGCCGCATTTTCCGCTCCGCGCAAGACCATCCGCAACGCGCTCGCCGGCGCGCTCGCGGCCGCGCCCGAAGCGATCTCGGCGGCGCTCGGACACGCCGGATTGGATCCGTCGGCGCGCCCGGCGACGCTGGCGGTTGCGGATTTCGTGCGCCTCGCGGCTGCGCTCGAGCGGGTCGGGATGCCCGCGCGCATGCACGCGTCCGCGGCTAGCGCGGCGCGGGAGCCGCGCGATGCCTGAGCTGCCGGAGGTCGAGTCGCTGCGGCGCATTCTCGCCCGCTCCGCCGTCGGCCGCACGATCGAGCGCGCGCGCGTGTCCGAACCGCGCTTGCGGCGCAAGGTGGCGCGCGATTTCGCCGCCGCAGTCGCCGGACGCACAATCGTGCGGCTTGAACGCCGCGCCAAGTACCTGATTATCGAGCTGAGCGGCGACGCCGCGATCATCGTGCACCTGGGGATGAGCGGCAGCCTGACCCATCGCGGCCGCGACTTCGACGACACCGAGTTCGATCCGCGCCACGATCACATCGAGTTCGCTCTGGAAGACGCCACCCGCCTGGTCTACAACGATCCGCGCCGCTTCGGGATGATCAGACTGGTTATGGGCGGACAGTTGGACGCCGCGCCCGAGCTGGCGGCGCTCGGGCCCGAGCCGCTGAGCGCCGCGTTCAATGCCGATTACCTCTCGCGGGTCGCGCGCGGACGGCGCGCCGCGATCAAGAACCTGCTGATGGATCAGCGCGTGGTCGCGGGCATCGGCAACATCTATGCTTCTGAAATCCTGTTCCGCGCGGGCGTGCGCCCGACGCGGCGTGCCGCCCGGGTCAGGCGCGACGAGATCGAAAGAATCGTCGCCGCGACCGCGCCGATCCTGCGCGCCGCGATCGGCAGCCGCGGCACGACCTTTCGCAGCTACCGCGACTCGGAAGGACAGCCCGGCCGTTTCGCCCGGCGCCTGATGGTCTACGGACGGGCGGGCGAGCCGTGCCGCGTGTGTCACAGCGTAATCCGCGCGGTGACCGTAGGCCAGCGCTCGAGCTTCTTCTGTCCGCGCTGTCAGCTTTGATGGCTTCGGCCGACCGGGCGAGCGCGCCTAACCGGCGCGTGCGGCCTGGGCGCGGAGGGCGAACGCGATCGCGTCCTCGAGCCGATCGTTGCCCCAGAAAAGCTCGCCCGCCGCGCTCATGGTGGGCGCGCCGAAAATGCCCTCGACTACGGCTATCTGGTTCTGCTCGCGCAGCCGCGTCTTGTTTTCCTCCGCCTCGGCGCGCGCGATTGTCTCGCGCGGCGGCTGCCCGAGCCGTGCGAGGATCTCGGCGATCGTCTCCGGCTGCGAAATTTCGCGGTCCTCGGCAAAATTGGCGCGAAAGACCGCACGCACGAAGTCAGGACACCAGGGCTCGTCGGCCGCCATGATTGCGACGCGGGCCGCGAGCAGCCCGCTGCGCGGGAATCTGCTCGGGCGGCGGAAGGGAATCCCGTATTTCTCGCACAGCCGCTCCATGTCGCGCCACATGTAACGGCCCTTGAGCGGATAAATGTTGAACGGCGAATCGCCCCATCCCTGCGCCACGAAGATCGGACCGAGCAGGAAGGGGCGCCATCGCAAGGCGACGCCCGCCGCCACCGCGAGCCGCTCGATGCGCGACGCGGCGAGATACGAGTAGGTGCTCGCAAACTCGAACCAGAAATCGAGACCTTCGTGTTCCATGCTGCCCTCGCCGACGATAGCTAATCGCGGGCGCCGGCGAAACACGCGCCGCCCAGCTTCCGTCCGATGCGCGCGATCGACGCGGGCGCAAACGGCTGGCGGCGAATTGCCACCGGTCATAGAATAGCGAGGTGATGGCGGACATCAGGGTACATAGCACCGCCCGCGTGCAGTTGCTCGATATTACCGCGCAAGCGCAGGCGGCCGTATCGCAAAGCGACGTGAGCGCCGGAGTGTGCAATCTCTTCGTCGCCCACACCACGGCAGCGGTAATCGTCTCCGAGAACTGGGATCCTGATGTGACTTCCGATTTGCTGCGCCGCCTCGAGCGCCTGGTCCCGCTCAAGGCCGACTACCGGCACGGCGAGGGCAACTCGCAGGCGCATATTCTGTCGGTGATGCTGGGCACATCGATCAACATCCCGGTGCGCGAGGGCAGGCTCGCGCTCGGGCGATGGCAGGGCGTGATGCTGGCCGAGTTCGACGGACCGCGCGAGCGCACGGTGGTCGCGAGCGTGGCGCCGATCGGCCCATAGGCGGGGCTGGGGGGAGCGATGGAAGAGGCGCCGCAAATAATCGCCGACGCGATCGCGATCGCGGTGGGCGCGTGCGCGGGCAGTTTCGCCGTGACCGTGGCCTACCGCCTGCCGCGTGACATCTCGATCGCCACGCCGCGGTCGTTCTGCGAAAGCTGCGAGCGCCCGATCCCGTGGTGGGCCAACGTGCCGATCCTCGCTTACCTGGCGGCGCGCGGGCGGTGCCTGATGTGCGGCGCGGCGATCAGCGCGCGCCATCTGGGCGGCGAGCTGGCGCTGGCGCTGGCCGCGCTTTATCTCTACGCAAATTTTCCGCTCGGTGACGCGCTCGCGCGCTTTGTCTTTCTCACCGCGCTGCTGATTTCCTCGCTGGTCGATTATGACTGGCGCCTGATTCCCAACCTGATCACTTTTCCCGGCGTGCCGGTGGGCTTCGCGATGGCCGCGCTGCTGATGCCCGAGGTGGGATGGAAGGATTCCCTGATCGGCATCGCCGCGGGCGGCGGCGTGCTGCTCGCGACCGGCCTCGGCTATCAACTGCTGCGCGGGCGCGAAGGAGTGGGGCTGGGCGACGTGTTCCTGCTGGCGATGGTGGGCGCGTTCATCGGATGGCAGGGCGTGATGTTCACGCTGTTTTTCGGCGCGCTGATTGGATCGTTCGGCGGCCTGGCGGTCGGGCTTTTCGGAACTCCGCGCGAAGCGCCTGAGCCGCCGGCGTTTATGCGCGAGCGCGCCGAGGCTGCCGCGCCGCCGGCGCATGCCGCGGGCGTCGCCGCCGAGGCGGCGATGATCGAGCCGATGGCCTCGCAGGAACCCGACAGCGTGGCGGCCGAAAATGAGGAGCACACGCTGCTCGCGACCACGGTTCCGTTCGGACCGTTCCTGTCGCTGGCGGCCGCCTTCTACGCGCTCTTTCAACCGCAGCTGCAGAGCTGGTACCTGTCGCGCTGATGGCGGCCGGCGTCTTCATCACGCTCGAGGGCGTCGAGGGCTCGGGCAAGACCACGCAGGCCGCGACGGTGGCCGACGAGCTGCGCCGGCGCGGACGGCGCGTGACGCTCACGCGCGAGCCGGGCGGGACGCGCGCGGGCGAATCGATTCGCGCGATTTTCCTCGATCCCGCGGTCGCACTCGATCCCGCCTCCGAGCTGCTGCTGGTGCTCGCCGATCGCGCGCAGCACGTGCGCGAAAGGTTGCGGCCCGCTCTGGAAGCGGAAGAAATCGTCATCTCGGACCGCTATTCCGATTCGACCGTCGCCTACCAGGGCTACGGCCGCGGGCTCGATCTCAAGCTGGTCGCGGAGCTGAATCGGCTTGCCACCGACGACATCCGGCCGGCGCTCACCGTGGTGCTCGATTGCCCGCCGGAAGTCGGCCTGATGCGCACGCGGGCGCGCGCGCGCGGCAACGTGCGCGGCTACGATCGCTTCGAGGGCGAGGAACTTGAGTTCCATCGCCGCGTGCGCGAGGGTTTCCTCGCCATCGCGAGCGCCGAGCCCGGGCGCGTCATCGTGATCGATTCGACGCGCGAGAAGGCCGCGGTCACTTCGGACATCATGGCCGTGGTTGGACGGCTGCTGGGCGGCTGATGGCGCTCGACGCAGTGCGCGGCAACCGCGAGACGCTCGCGCAGCTGAGCGAAGAGCTGTCCACCCGTCCGGCCCACGCCTACCTGTTCGCCGGGCCGCGCGGCATCGGCAAGTCGCTCATCGCGCGCGGCTTCGCCCATGCGCTGCTGTGCGAACGATCGCCGGGCGCCGCCTTCTGCTGCCGCATCGGGAATTGTAGGGTGCGCGAGGCCGCGCGGCCGGCACGCCGGGGCCGCAGCGCCGATCGCGCGAGCGCGGCGGGCGCGCAGCCGCCGCGCTGCGACTGCTGCGATGCCTGCGTACAGGTGGCCGCCGCGGTGCATCCCGATTTCATCGCGATCGGGCGCGCCGAGGGCCGCAGCGAGGTGTTGATCGAGCAGGTGCGCGAGCTTATCGCGCGCATGGGAACGCGGCCCGCGCGCGCGCTGCGGCGCGTCGCGCTAATCGACGACGCCGAGACGCTCGGCGCGCCCGCGCAGAATGCGCTGCTCAAGACGCTCGAGGAACCGCCCGGCCATGCGATTATCTTCATGATCGCGCAAAGCGAGCGCGCGCTGCTCGAGACCGTGCGCTCGCGGCTCAGGCTGGTGCGCTTCGCCCCGCTCGAGGTGCCCGATATCGAGGCGATCGTCGCGGCGCGCGCCGGCATTGAAGCCGAGCGCGCGGCGGCGATCGCGCGAGTCGCGCGCGGCAGCGCGGCGCGCGCGCTCAGTCTCGCCGGCGGAGCCGATCCGCCGATTCGCGAGCTGCTCGGCGCGCTCGGCGACGCGCGCCAGATCGATTTCGCACGCGCCCAGGCGCTCGCCCAGGAATTCTTCGGCGGGCGCGAGCAGGCGGCCGAGAACTTCGAGTTGATCGCGCGGGTGCTTGAGGAAATACTGTGTCTCAAGCTGATGCGCACGCCGCCCTCCGCGGCCGCGCCGGAAGTCACCGCGATGATGACCAGAATGGCCGAATCCCTGAGCCTCGAAGCGTTGCTCGTGAGCCTCGAGGGCGCGGTCGCGGCGGCCGGCGCGATAAGCGAGATGGCAAATCCGCGCATGCAGGCCGAACGCTGGTGGATGGCCGCCGGCAGCGCGGCGAGGAGCGAATAGTGCCCGATCAAGTCGATCCGTTCGACGGCGCGCCCGACCTCCCGCGCATCGTTGCGGTGAGTTTTCTGCCGATCGGCCATCTCCACAATTTTCTCGCCGGCGGGATTGCGCTCCGGCGCGGCGACCGCGTCGTGGTCGAGGCCGAGGCCGGCGTGCGTATCGGCACGATCGAGATCGAGCCGCACGAGCCGGCGCGCACGCTTGACCTGCGTGCGCTGCGACCGGTGCTCCGTCTGGCCGAGCCGGGCGATGTCGACCAGGAAACGGAGAATATCGACCGCGAGGTCGCCGCCCGCCGCCTGTGCCTGCATCGCATCCGCGAGCGCAGCCTGCCGATGAAGCTGATCAACGTCGATTACATGCTCGAGGGGCGCAAGGCGGTCTTTTACTTCACGGCCGAGAACCGTATCGACTTTCGCGATCTGGTGCGCGACCTGGCCAACTCGCTGCGCGTGCGCGTCGAGATGAAACAGATCGGCGCGCGCGACGAGACCAAGGTGACCGGCGCGGTCGGGCCGTGCGGCCGCGAGCTGTGCTGTTCGTCGTGGCTGCGCGACTTCGAGGCGATCACGGTCAAAATGGCGCGCGAGCAGGGTTTGGCGCTCAATCCGTCGCGCCTGGCCGGGATGTGCGGGCGGCTCAAGTGCTGCCTGCGCTACGAGTACGCGACCTATCTGGAGCTGCGCCGCGGCCTGCCCAACGTCGGCAAGCGCGTGCAATCGGTCAAGGGCGACGGCAAAGTGCTGCGCCAGAACATCCTCAAGCAGACCGTGCTGATCCAGCGCGACGAGGACGGCGGCGTGGTCGAGGCCGAACTGCAGGACCTGGTCGACGCGCGTCCGCAGGCTTGAGCCGCGCCGTCTTTGCCGAGTAGCATCGAAACCGCGGCGCCGCTGCGTTCCTCGGGACGCGCGGCGCCGCGGGGAAGCGTCGCAACATCCGATGGCCGAGCGAATTCATATCACCACCGCGATCTTCTACTGTAACGGGGCGCCGCACGTCGGCAGCGCCTACGAGGCGCTGGCCGCCGACGTCTTTGCGCGCCAGCAGCGGCGCAGGCTCGGCGACGACCGGGTCTCGTTCCTGAGCGGCACCGACGAGCACGGCGACAAGATTCGCCGGGCGGCGCTCGCGCAGGGCCTGGCGCCGAAAGTCTACACCGACAGGATGAGCGCGATTTTCGACGAGGCGTTTCGCGGGCTGGGCGTCAGCTACGACTACTGGGTGCGCACCACCGACGAAGTGCATCAGCGTTGGGTGCAGGAGATGCTGCGGCGGACGCATGCGCGCGGGGATATCTATTTCCGCGACTACGAAGGGATGTATTGCGTCGATTGCGAGCGCTTCTATACCGAGAAGGAGCTGCTGCCCGGCAACGTGTGCCCGACGCACAATCGCCCGATCGAGCTGATCAGCGAGGGCAATTACTTCCTGCGCATCGAGAAGTACCGCGCGCAGGTGCTCGAGCACATCCGCAACAATCCCGATTTCATCCGGCCCGCGCGCTACCGCAATGAAGCGCTCAACATGCTCGCCGAGCCGCTGAATGATCTGTGCATTTCGCGTCCCAAGGCGCGCATGGACTGGGGAATCGAGCTGCCCTTCGACGCCAGGTATGTCACTTACGTCTGGTACGACGCGTTCTGGGCCTACGTCAGCCATCCGGCGACGAACGATCCCGAGTTCGTGGAGAAGGTGTGGCCGAACACCGAGCACTTCATCGGCAAAGACATCCTCAAGACCCATGCGGTATACTGGCCGCCGATCTTGCTGGCGGCCGGCCTGCCCCTGTTCAAGCATCTCAACGTCCACGGATGGCTCAATTTCGGCGGCGCGCGAATGTCGAAGAGTTCGGGCAACGTGCGCGACCCCGTCTCATACGAGCGGGCTTTCGGCGCGGACGTGCTGCGCTACTTCGTCATGCGCGAAGTCATCTACGGACTTGACGGCGATTTTTCCGAAGAGCGGATGATCGAGCGCTACAATGCCGAGCTGGCCAACGACCTCGGCAACCTGGCAAGCCGGGTGCTGGCGATGGCGGCGCGGTACTTCCAGGGCGAGATCGCAGCGACGCCGGGCGCTGAGGGCGAGCAGATCGACCGCGCGCTGTGCGAGGCGTTTCGCGCGGCGCCCGAGCGCGCGGCCGTCTTCGCCGACGAGCTCGCCTTCAGCCGCGGACTCGACGCCATCTGGCAGGCGCTGGACGCAGCCAACAAGTACATCGTCGCCACCGAGCCTTTCACGCTGGTCAAGGATCGGACAAAACTGCCGCGGGTCGCTCAGATCCTTGCCAACCTGCTCGAAGGATTGCGCGTGATCGCGGGCGCGCTCGAACCGTACATGCCGCGTCAGTCGGCCAAGCTGCTCGATCTGCTCGGTGTGAACGGGGCACAGACGTACGCGCCCTTCGGCGCCGGGCTGAAAGCGGGCGATCGCGTCAAACCGCCGGTCGCGCTGTTTCCGCGAATCGACACCAAAGACCGCGCGTAGCCGGAGCATGCGCGCCAAGGCCGAGGCATCGCGCTCCGTCGGCCCGCGCAGCCGGGTGCGTCGCTATTGAAATCGGTACCTGAGCTGGTCGATCGGTTCGTCCACGACGAGGCTCAGTTCACTGTCGAAGCACACCCTGGTTTCCGCGCGCTTGCTTCCGTCCTTGGCTTCGGATTCGACCGCCTCGAAATACGCGATACGATCGCTGTTGATCCAAATCGCCTGTCCGCCCTTGTTCAGCTTCACAAACGCCATCTGCCTCTCCGCCCTTCGCTCTGATTGGTGCGACATCGGCACCGGCTTCAGAGTTAAGGATCGTCGGCGGACGATCAACAGCCATGTTTGCGACGACGCGTCGCGGCCGCTCGCATCAGGCGGCTAGAGCTTGGCCGCCGCATCGAGCCACCTGCGCGCCGACTCTTCAACGCTCTTTGCCGCCTCCTCGGGCGTGCGCGGCGCGCGCAGGTTGACGACAACGACCTCGTCCACTCCAGCGTCGCGATAGCGCGCGAGGTCGTCGGGCCCGACCCTCTTGGTGTAGGGCGAAACCGCCAGCTCCACGTCGGAGCGCTTGCGGCCGTTGGAGCGGAGCAGGGTCTCGATGCGCCGGATTTTGTCCGCCGCCTCGTTCGGGTCGAGATTGAAGCCGCACCATCCGTTGCCGTACTCGGCCACGCGCCGCAGCGCCGGTGCGCTTTCGCCGCCGAAGAACACGGGCAGGCCGGCGCCGCGCACCGGCTTGGGGAAGCTGCGCACGTTTTCGAAATTGACGAATTCTCCCTGGTAGGAACTCAGCGAATCGCCCCACAGCCGGCGCATCGCCTCGATATACTCGCGCGTGCGCTGCGCCCGGCGCTCCCACGGGATGCCGAGCGCGCGAAACTCCTCTTCCAGCCATCCGATGCCCACGCCGAGGACCACGCGGCCCTCGCTCAACTGGTCCAGCGTGGCCACGACCTTGGCCAGCACGAGCGGATTGTGCTCGGGGACAAGACAGATGCCGGTGGCGAGGCGGATTTTTTTGGTCACCGAGCCCATCGCGCAGAGCGCGAGAAACGGGTCAGGGATTGGCGCGTCGGCCGGAGCGGGCAGCGTGCCGTCTTCGCGATAGGGATAGCGCGAGGCGTAGGAATCGAGCAGGACGACGTGCTCCGGCGCCCATAGCGTCGAGAAGCCGGCGCGCTCCGCGCTCTCGGCGAGCGCCTTCATCACGCCCATCCCGCTCACCCGGCCCGATACGACCGCGAAAAGTCCGATTTTCATCCTCTAACGCTCCTGCCGGCGTCATCGTCGGAACGCCGCGCCAAATCGCTGATCTCGCCACCGTCTACTACGGTCCGCGCCGCGCTGACAAGCGCTCGCGAGCGAATGTCAGGCAAGCGCGTGCGGATAATGCGGGGTCAATTGCGGCATCGCGAGCCCGACGCCCAGGAGCCGGCGCTCGAGCAGCGAGAGATACATCTCCATCAGATCGCCGTTGTCGCGCGCCTTCAGTCCGAAACGGATGCAATCGTAGGTGAAGCCGCTGCCCGGCGGACCGAAAAAGTTCGCCGCCGCGGGCAGCCATTGACGGAGCGCCGCCGCTACCGCCTCGGCGCCGTGGCGATCGACCGCGCGCGCAAGCTCGCCCGCCGCGAACAGCTCGTGCTCGGCCTCGTCGTCGAGAATGCGCTCGGCGGCGCGCGCATGCGGCGCGTAGCTCGAATCGCGATAGTTGATACCGATCATCAAAAGCCCGGTCATGTCGAGGCTGAGCGACGCCATCAGCAGGTCCAGCTCGCCGGGCGCACTGCGCGCGAAGCGCAGCGGCGCCTCGAACGAGGGATGCTTGAGCACGGCGATCAGCGAACGGTCGGCGTCATACTGCGACACGCCGAGTTCGCGCAGCGCCCGATAGACGAGCGCAGCATGGCGGCGTTCCTCGGCGAGATTTTTCTCGATGATCGGGCGCAGCGTTTCGTCGGTAATCGTTTCGAGCGCGCGATGATAGCCAAGCGCAGTCAGTTTCTCCGCGAGCGCGTGCGCCGCGAGCAACCGGACGAGGGTTCGCGTGTAATAGGGATCGATACGGCCTAGTCGTATGTCCTCCGGCTCAACCGTGCGCGCGGGATATTCGCGCCGCAGCGCCATCGCGAACGACCTCCATTCTTGATCGTTGCGCCCCGGTCTCGAAGCTCATCGCGCCCGTAATCATAGCGGTCGGACGACCGGCGGCTCCAGACGGGTCGGCGCCGCGCACGCACAGGCTTATCCGCGCGAGGGCAGCATCACCGTGGCGCTGCCTATCGTCGTCTTCTCGCCCTTGGCGTTCTCGAGCCAGATTTCGCAGTCAACCAGATGGTCGCCGTCCTCGACGTACTTTTTCAGCACCTTGCCCCTGCACGTCACCTTCGACCCGGGCTGATCCATTCCGCGATACTGCACGGCGAGCCTGCGCAGCCATCCCTCCTCGCCGGCGAAGTCGGTCATCATCTGGCCGAGAAAGCCGTTCTTGAGCGCGCCGTGCAGGATCACCCCGGGCAGGTTGTTGTTGAGCGCGAAATCCTTGTCGTAATGGATCTGATAGAAATCGCCCGAGGCGCCGGCGTACTTGACCAATTGCTGGGTGGTCGGATTTTTTTCCAGCGGCGGTATTTCAGAACCCGGCTCGACCTCTTCCCAGTAAGTCTGCTTGACCATCTTGGGCTCCTTGCGCCGCGCCCGTGGGCTCAGTAGCGAATCACCGTCGAGCGCTGCACGGCGCATCGGCGATTGAACTGGTTGGTGTAACTGGTCTCGACCGTGATGAAGACCATCGGGCCGAGCCGCCCCGAGCTTTCGCGAATATCGGCTATTTTCGAGACCACGCTGATCCGGTCGCCGGGGCGGATCGGTTCGAAGTATTCCCATTCCGATCCGCCGTCGAGTCCGCGAAACTCTCCCATCCCGAGCTTGACGTCCGGAATCGCCGCCCCGAGCGAGCGGCAGAAGGTCGGCGGCGCAATCATGCCGCCGAAGCGGGTCATGCGCGCGGCGCCCTCGTCATTGAAGAGCGGATTGGGATCGCCGATCGCCTCGGCAAAGCGCCGGATCGCGCCGCGCTCGACCTCGACCACGCGCGCCTCGCTCTGCATGCCGATCTGCTTGCGCACCTCGTCAGTCACGTACTTGTTGGCCATGGTCGGATTTCCCCGGATGCCGCTCAGTAATCGCCCGCGATCTTCGAATGATCCCAGCTCGCCCAGCGCTCCGGTTTAAACCGCATCAGGACGCGTTTTTGCACGCGGCGCACGGCTGCGGGATTGGCCGGGTCCGCACCGGTCAGCCGCAGAATTTCGCGCAATGCCTGCGGACCTTCGCTCAGCTCGACCCGCCCGCGCATCATCACACCCCTGAGTTCCTTGTATTTCGCGCCGCTTTCGACGAGCACGGTGGCGCGCGGGTCGCGCCGCAGATTCACGATTTTCTGCGCGCGCGCGTAGCTGGTCATCATGATCGCGCCGTCTCTGACCGTATACCACATCGCTACGACGTGCGGATAACCGTCCTTTCCGTTGGTCGCCAGCGCGCAACTGTGACGCGAGGCGACATAGGCCATCGCCTCTTCGGGCGCGAACTTGATCGCATTGCGCTGATTCATCGGTCTCCCGCGCGGCACCCGGCAGGGCGCGCGCGTTTTGCGGCATGCCGCACGCTGTTGTCTAATATGACGTGAACCCGTCGCGCAAGACGAACAGCCGCCAGTCGTTTCATACACGCTGATTCGCGGAGGACATTCCGATGGCCAAGCTGGAGAAGCCGGAAATCGAGCGGCGCCTGCACCAACTGCCCGGATGGGAGTACCGGGACAATGCGATCGCCAAGCTCTATCGATTCGGGGAATTCATGGACGGGATCGAATTTTTGAACAAGGTCGCGGCGCTGGCCGAGGCCGCCGACCATCATCCCGACGTCAGGATCAATTATACGCGCGTCACGTTTTCCTGCGCCACGCACGACCAGGGCGGCGTGACCGAGAAGGATTTCAAGCTCGCCGCGCAGATCGAGGACGCATTCAAGGCGCGCGCGGAGTAGCCTCGTCCGGCGCAGGCGGCGGTCGAGGTCGCCCGCTCAGCCCTTGCGCGGAACGTAGTAGTGCGAGCCGCTCTGGGTGCGGTCGATCTCGCGCAGCAGGTCCTCGAGATCGCCCGGGTCGTCGACGAAGTCAATCTCCGAGCTGTCCACAACCAGCAGCGGCGTCTCGTCGTAATAGAAAAAGAAGTCGCGGTACGCGGAGGACACCCGCTCGAGATACTCGAGGCTGATATGGCGCTCGAAGGTGCGGTTGCGCTTGCGCAGCCGCTCGGCCAACACCTCGACGCCGGCGCGCAGGTAGACTACGAGGTCGGGCCGCGCCAGATGCCCGTCGAGCAGCCGATACACGCCCTCGTAAAGCACGAGTTCGTCGGGATCGAGGTTGAGCCGGGCGAAGATGCGATCCTTGGCCAGCAGATAGTCGCTGACCGTCGCCTGCGCGAACAGGTCCTGCTGCGCGAGCTGGCGCTGCTGGTTGTAGCGGGTGAGCAGGAAGTAGAGCTGGACCGGGAACGCGTATTTTTCCGGGTCCTGGTAGAAGCGCGCGATGAACGGGTTGCTGTCGGTATCTTCGAGGACGATACGCGCGCCGAGCCGCAGCCCCAGGGCCTGAGCGAGGCTGGTCTTGCCGACGCCGATCGGCCCTTCAATCGCGATATAGCCGCCGCCCCGCCTCATCCGGCCGCCGTGTTCGCCGCGCCTTTCTGTCGCGCGACCGCTGCTTGGGCCGCGCACGATGTTTTGCCGCGCGCGTCATTGCGCAGCGGCAGGGACGATGCGGCGCGGGTTAGTCAGCCGGCATCGGCAGCGGAAAATGAACGCGCTCCTTGGCAACGCTCAGCAACTCCACCGAAGCGCCCTTGTCGGCAAATGCCCCGATTATCTGCTCGACCAGCCATTCCGGCGACGACGCGCTCGCCGTCACCCCCAGCGCGCGCACGCCCTCAAGCATTTCAGGGCGCACATCGGCCAGCGAATCGACCAGGAACGCGCGCGCGCCGCGCATGCGCGCCACCTCAACCAGGCGGTTGGCGTTGGAACTCTGCTTCGAGCCGACCACCAGGATCGCGTCGCTCTGCTCGACCAGCTCCTTGACCGCGTTCTGGCGATTCTGGGTGGCGTAGCAGATGTCGTCGGTTTTGGGCGCGACCATCGCCGGGAAACGCCGCTTGAGCGTCTCCATGATTTCGCGCGTGTCGTCCACGCTGAGCGTGGTCTGCGTGACCGCGGCGACCCGCTCCGGATCCGGTACCTCGGCGACCTCGGCCTCCTCGACGCTGCCGACCAGGAGCACGCGGCCGGGAGCCACGCCGAGCGTGCCCTTGACCTCCTCGTGGCCGGCGTGTCCGACAAGGATCACGCTGCGATCCTCGCGCGCGTAGCGCTCGACCTCGAGATGAACCTTGGTGACGAGCGGACAGGTCGCATCGATAACGCGCAGCCCGCGGTCGCGCGCGCGGCCCCATTCGCTGGGCGCGACCCCGTGCGCGCTGAAGATCACACGCTGGCCTTCGGGCACTTCGCCAAGGTCCTCGACGAAAATCGCACCCTCTTCCTCGAGCGCCTCGAGCACGAAGCGATTGTGCACGATCTGATGGCGCACGTAGAGCGGACGGCCGTAGGTGCGCAGCGCGCTGCGCACGGCCTCGACCGCGCGATCCACACCGGCGCAAAAGCCACGCGGCTCGGCAAGGACGATTTTTTCGACCTGATGTTCTCGGAGAGGCATCCGGGCTCCTGATTAACCGATACTGGCCGATCGGTCAACTGCGTTTCCCGGCCAGCCTCGCATGTTGCGATTGAAGTATTATACCGACTGCAGCTCAGGGCCGCACGCGGCTTAATGGGCCTGCCCCGGAACCGGCGGATGCGAGGTCTGACAGCCGATCCATACTTCGCCGCCCTCGAAGTGTTCCTTTTTCCAGATCGGCACCACTTCCTTCAGACGATCGATCGCAAAGCGGCAGGCTTCGAAGGCTTCGCCGCGATGCGCAGCGGCAACCGCGATGGCGACCGAGGTTTCGCCGATATCGACGAGACCGATACGATGGCTTATCGCGATCCGCACGATGCGCCATCGTTCGCCGGCCTCGCGTGCCAGCCGCCGCATCTCGCTGAGCGCCATCGGTTCATAGGCCTCGTACTCGAGCCGGGTGACGATGCGGCCGGCGTTCTCGGCGCGCGTGGTGCCGGCGAAGGTGACGATTGCGCCGGCGTGCGGATCGGCGACCGCGCGTTCAAGCGCGGCAACATCGATCGGCGCCCGGCCGATGGTTATCGGGCCTAGCCATTGCGGAGCGCGCGATGACACGTCGGCGCCTCCGCTGACCGGCGGAATGAACGCGACTTCGTCGCCCGCGCGCGGGCGATAGTCGTGGGCGACGTATTCGCGATTGACGGCGAAGCCGACCGAGTCGCGATGGTTCTTAAGGCCGGGAAATTCTTCGCCCAGGCGCCGCCAGATCTCGGCGACGGTCGCGCCGTCGGGAAAATCACGGCTCAGTTCGGAAGCGCCGGCGCGCTCGCGCAGCGTAGCGAACAATTTGATCGTCATCCGCGGCATTTTACGCCTGCCACATCCGTTTGCATTGGGCTGGCCAGGTCAAAGTTTGAGCAGATGCGCCATGTGGCCGAGCTCGGGCAGCAGCAGCTTCTCCATCGCGAGCCGGCAGGCATCGGGCGATCCCGGCAGCGCGACCACGATTTTTCCGGCCGCGATTCCCGCCACCGCGCGGCTTAGAAAGGCCGCCGAACCGATCTGTTCGTAGGAAAGATAACGAAAGAGCTCGCCGAAACCCTCCAGCTCTTTGTCGAGCAGCACGCGGATCGCTTCGATGGTCGAGTCGCGCGCCGATATGCCCGTTCCGCCGTTGACGATTAACGCGTCCAGGTTCCGCAGATGCTCCAGGACGGCACTGCGAATCAGCACTGGGTCGTCCGGCAGCACTTCGTAGTATTCCACGCGATGGCCACCGGCAGTGAGCAGCTCGCGGATCAGCCGGCCGCTCTCGTCGGTTTCGGCGCTGCGCGAATCGCTCGCGGTCAACACGCCCGCGCGCAGGCTTCTGTGGCCATGCCGATGATGCTGTTCGACCGACACGCAATCAGCTTATATCATCGCGCCGCGCCGTCACGAGTCCCGTCCGATGACCCTCAGCGCAGGCGCAGGTTGAACGCCTGCGGGCCCTTCTCGCCCGGGCGCACCTCGAACTGCACTTCGTCGCCCTCGCGCAGATCCTCGAAATAAACCTTGGGCGACAGCCGCGAGCGATGAAAGAAGACCTCGTCGCCGCCGTCATCGGGCGTGATGAAGCCGAATCCCTTGTCCTTGATCACCTTCTTAATCGTGCCGAACACTGCCTTGCTCCTCCGCGGAGGAGCGCCCCGCCCCTCCTCCGTTTGAGCTTAGGCCGGTGGCGCCGTATGTAAAGGGGTCACGGCAAGCGGAGGACGTATCGTGCTCAAGGCGGTGGGACTGGCAGAAATCGAGCGCATCTTCGCGATCACGGATGCCCTGGGCATTTCGCGCGAAGCACTAATGATTCCGCTTCGCACTGCCCATCCGGGCGGCGTGCGCCGCGTCGCCGGCGGCAAGCTCGAAATCGTCGTCGAGCGCGACGCGGACTTCGATAGCTGGCTCAATCGTCTTGAGGCGGAGATTCGGGGGGTGTGGCCGCCGAGCCCGGCGGACTGAGCTCGATCAACCGCGTTCCGTGGTCGACCATCTGGCCCGGCGCGACGCAAATCCTGGCCACGACGGCGGCGCTCTCCGCGTATAACGTTGTCTCCATCTTCATCGCCTCCAGCACGATCAGCGCCTCGCCGTGCTCGACCCTCTGACCCTCGGCGACCAGCACCTTGTGCACCTTGCCCGGCATCGGCGCTGCAAGCTCGTGCGCCGCGAGCCCGCCCGCGCGCCGCGCCGCGCGCTCCTCGACGATGGAGAACTCGGCGGTGAAAGGTCCGGCAGCAACAAGAATCGCCGCCCGCCGATGCGCTGCCGCCATCCGAACATGTCGGTCTCCCAGTTCGATCACGGCGCAGCCGTCGCGCATCGGTACGATGCTCGCCTCCAGTTCGCGACCGTCGATGGTCAGGCGGATGGAGCGCGCGCCCGAGGAATCGCTCTGGCCATTTTGCGCGAGCAGCTCGACCTCAAATACCTGAGCGTCGTCCTGGCGCTTCAATTTCACTTTCACCGCGACCGCCGCCCCCACGGTTCGAAGGCTCCGAGCTCGGCCCAGGGCGAGCGCCGCCCTTGCATCCGAGCGCCGTCGCCGGCGGCGCCGCCCGACGAATATGCAGCCGTGCGGTCGGCCGGGCCGACGCCCGCGAACATGCCGCTTGCCGCTATCGCGGCTGCCGCGACCAGCTCGTCGAGTGCTTCACGGCCCGGCCGCCATCGCGGGAAGAAGTGCTCGAGAAAGCGCGTCGACAGCCGCGCGTCGCGGAAGCTCTCGCTCGCCACGACGTCGCGAAGAAAGGCCGCCGTGTTGGCGATGCCCAGAAGACAGAATTCTTCCAGCGCGCTTCTCATCCGCAGGCGCGCCTGCTCGCGATCCGTCCCCCAGCAAATCAGTTTCGCGAGCAGACCGTCATAGTGGGTGCCCACCCGCGCGCCGGGAGTCAGGAACGTGTCAATACGGACACCGGGGCCGCCCGGAAGGCTCAGGTAAAGCGCCTCGCCGGTGGCGGGACGAAACCCGTGCTCGGCATCCTCGGCGTAAATTCGGCATTCGATGGCGGCGCCGCGCGCCGGCTCAGGCTCGATGACGCGCTCGCCCATCGCAATCCGCAACTGCTCGGCAACCAGATCGCATCCGAAGCGCATTTCGGTCACCGGATGCTCGACCTGCAGCCGCGTATTGGCCTCGAGAAAATAGAATTCGTCGCCGGCGACCAGGAACTCCATCGTGCCCGCGCTGCTATAGCCGGTTGCGCGCGCAATCCTGAGCGCGGCTTCGATCATCCGCGCGCGCAGCGCGTCGCCGAGGCCGGGAGCGGGCGACTCTTCGATAATTTTCTGGTTGCGCCGCTGGATCGAGCAATCGCGCTCGCCGAGCGCGACCGCGCCGCCGTGACCGTCGCCGAGCACCTGGACCTCGACGTGGCGAGGATGCGCCAAATACTTTTCAAGGAACACGCGGCCGTCGCCGAAAGCGGCCTGGGCTTCGCGCGAAGCCGCCGCGAGCGCCTCGGGCAGGGCCGCTGCTCCCTCGACCAGGCGCATCCCCCGTCCGCCGCCGCCCGCAGCCGCCTTGACCATCAGCGGATAGCCGGCGCGAGCTGCAAATGCCGCGGCCGTTCGCTCGTCGAAGGTCTCCAATCCGGGCACGACCGGAACATCCAGCGAGGTCGCGAGCTTTCGCGCCGCAACCTTGTCGCCCAGCGCTGACATGACCGAGGCCGGGGGGCCGACGAAGGTGATTCCGGCCTGCTCCACCGCGCGGGCGAAATCAGGACGCTCAGAAAGAAAGCCGTAACCCGGATGAATCGCGTCGGCGCTGCTGGCGCGGGCGGCTCCGATTATCGCATCCGCATTCAAGTAGCTGCGCGCGGCTTCGGGCGGGCCGATAAACACGGCCTGATCGGCGACGCCGACGTGCAACGCACCGGCATCGGCCTCGGAATAGACCGCGACGGTAGCGATTCCGAGCCGCCGCGCCGTGCGTATTATCCTGAGCGCTATTTCGCCACGATTGGCGACGAGCAGCTTGGTTATCGAGCGATCGCTCATTCCGATTGCGAGCGTAGCACATGCGCCAAGCCGCTGGGCACAAGCCGCATCACAGCAGCGCGCTGCGCACGAGCGGATACGTTTCGCGCCAGGAAAAATTTTTCAAGAAAATTTCTTGTCGGCCTGCCCAAATAGATTGATCGACACCCGGTTTTCACTATCTTGGATAGTCCAGCGTGCGCGATGCGTTCGGGCTGGTCATTCGCGCCGAAGGAGAAAATTCTGAATGAGGGAGCGCTAGTGCTGGAAATGGAAGCAACCGACATCCGTACCGTGTATGACTTCCCCGTCGCCGGCCATCTCTGCAGCGATGGCGCGGTGCACTACGTCAAGCTCGTGCGCCGACCCGGTACTCCCAAACCGCAGGGCGTCTGCACGCAGTGCCAGGTCACCTTTCAGTACGAGAAGCCGCAACGTTCTCGCGTGCGGCACTACGACAGCGAGGGCGCCAGTCACTTCTAAACCCTGCCTGGCCCGAACCGGAACCGCGAAAATTCAAGTTTCAAGTCACGCGGCTGACGAACGCGCCGCCACATCAACGGGGCAACGGCGCCGCTGCGGCCGCGACGCTTGGGGCAGCGCGCGATACTTCGGACTCAGTTGAAATCGCACCCGCCAGCGATGAATCTACGGCGCCGCCCGCGGATGCGGCGGCGGAGGGGACCGCGGCCGGCGCGGTCGAGCCCTGGGGCGACAGGGTTGCCGGTGCGCTGATTTCGGGCGGGCGAGGCCGCTCGAAGCCGGGTTCGACGGCCGGCGGCGGAACGCCGACCAGCAGGACTTCCGGCCCGCGGTAATAGCGCGAGAGCGTGCCGCCGACAAAGGCGAAATTCCGCAACGGATCGAACCACAGCCGCGTCTTTGGCACGAACGGCTCAAGAAACACGTTGAACCATCCGAAGACCGGCCGCGCGTCGGCTTTCGCCAACTCGCCGTCCTGCGGAAGCGCGCGCCACGGCGCGCGCGTCAGGTCCGCGTGCAGCCTCAACACACGCGGCCCCGCGGCGCAATCGAAGACGTGGATGTCGACGTCGTTGGTCAGACCGCGACGCAGCTGGTTGGCGATGGGCACCAGCACGCCCGCTCCCGCGTAGGTGTCGGGCGGAAATTCAAGCTCCGCGGTCTTGATCTCACCCTTGCCCTGCTCGTAAATGGCGCAGCTGCAGCGGCCGCTCACCATGTCGGCGCGCGCGACGATCTGCGGCGCGCCGCGCGCATCGAAGAAGCTGTGCTCGTAAGTGACCATGCGCGGCAGGCCGCCGTTGATGGCGCGCAAGGAGTCGTGCTCGACGTCGTACTGACCGTCGATATAGGTGTTGCGGCCTTCGATCGCCACCGACTCGTCGTGCTGGGTAACGGTATAGTGCGCGCGGCCGAGGAGCCGGGCGCCGCTGGGGTCGTATATCAGGAGATCCGCGTCCTGATCGAGCGGAGCGGCAGCGGAGGCAGCGGCGGCCGCATTGGCTTCGAGCGGCGCGGCCAGCGCGGTCAGTACCGCTACAATCGCGACGAGCAGTGCCACGGGCCGCGTCATGGAATGCTCAAACTGATGTATCTCATCCGCCCGTCCGGCGATAGCACCCCGGCAAGCGACGCGTGCGCTCGGCGAGGAGGCCGTCACGCCCGTTTGTTCGGCGTGAACAGTTTCGAAAAAGCCTCCATCGACGCGGGCGACCGGCGCAACGCGTGCAGAGTCTCGTCCACGTGAGCCGGCGACTTCATCCCGACCAGCGCCACATTCACGCCGGGGGCCGAGCGCACGAACTGCAGCGCGCGTTGCGCGTCGCTGGTCAGGCCCTCGAAAGCCTGCGCCATGATCGCGGGCAATCCATGCGCCAGCCGGCCCTGCAATAGCGTCGCGCTGGCGCAGACCGCGATGCCGAAGCTGTTCGCCGCGCGCAGGGCCGAGCCGCGGCGGTCCGGAAGCTGCTGATTGGCCAGCGTCAACGCCTCGGGCATCGCCAGGTTGAACGGAAGCTGGATCGCGCGGAAGTGATGACCTTCGCCGGCGATACGCGTCGCGATCTGCACCAGTTCCTCGAGCTGTAAATACTGCCGCTCGTCCGCCCCCAGCCGGTACCCGTGCCAGGTGGCGGTGCCGTACACGCCGATCTTGCCGTCGGCGACCTGGCGCTCGAGAAACTCGAACGCGCGGCCGATACGCTCGAGAAATTCCGGCCGCGCGAGACTGCCGAGCTGGGTTTCGGGGTTGTGCAGGTAATAGATGTCGATGGTTTCGAGGCCCAGGTTGGCGCGGCTCATCTCGAGCATCGCGCCCAGGTAGCGCGGCGTCATGCAGTGCGATCCTTCGACCAGGTCGCCCGGACCGACGATTCCGCTGCTGACAAATTTTTCTTCGAACCACGCCCGCGGATTTGACGGCATCGCGCCGTCGAACGTGATGTAACCGCCTTTGCTCGCGACCACGACTTCCTCGCGGCGCAATTCGCCGGCCGCGACCAGTTCGCTCAGCACCCGGCCGATGGTGCGCTCGGCGCGCTGGAAGCGATAGTTCACCGCGGTGTCGATTACGTTGATTCCGCCGCGGAGCGCACGACGGATGGATTCGGCATACGCGCGATCGGTCTCATCGTCGGCCTCGCCGAGGTAGGTGCCGATGCCGATCGAGGAGACGCTGAGTCCGCCGAGCATCGGGCGGAAATTTCCCGGGAGATCCGCGTGGCGGTTCGCGTAAGCGAGCGTGCCCTCGGCGGTTGCGCGGTGCTTCAGCATGCCAGTCTCCTCGGGCGCTGCAGGCGGTTCAGGCCTTGCGCGAATTCGTTTCGAGCGGGCTGATCGCGGGTTCGAACAGCAATTGAATCACGTTGCCGTCCGGGTCGCGGATGTAGAATGACAGCGAACCGTCGCGATGGCTCCTGAGCGGGCGCACGATATCCAGGCGCTCGGCCTGCGCCCATTGCCATCCTGCTTCCAGGTCGGCCGGCGTGGGCACGATGAAGCCCAGATGGTCGAGCGGATGAGCTTCAGAATCGCCGCCCTGCAGCCGCAAGCCGCGATGCAGCGCAAGATTGTCGCATCCGGAACTCAGGTAGGCGTTATCCTGGTCGGGTTGCCACACCAACCGCATGCCGAAAACCCGCGTATAGAATTCGACCGCGCGGCTGACATCGCGCACACGCAGGGCCAGATGGCGCAAACCGCGGTTAACGATCATTCGGTTTTCCTGCGGAACTCCCGCGCGCAACTACCTGCGGGCTTACCCGCCCGGCTTTCCCGGGCTCTGCTTGCGATAGCCGAGCACAGCCCAGATTGGATCGCCCTCGCCCGAGCTGCGATCGATCGCTTCTATCTTCTCGAACGCCGCGCTGGCGGTAAAGTAGCACTCGACCAGGTCCACGCGCTGCCGATCGCCGGCCTGCGTCCAAATCGCCACCGCCTTGGTCGGAAACATCCGGTTCGAGAACGTCACGATGAATGGCGCGCCTGGCCGGAGCGTTCGTCCGACCTCGGAAAAGACCTCGATCGGATGAATCAGATACTGGACCGATACGGTGAGCACTGCGCCGTCGAACGATCCCGAGTCAAACGGCAGTTGGGGCGCGCGATTGAGATTGTGGGTGACGATTTCGCTGAGCGAGGGATTGTCGTCCATCTCAGCGCGGTTCAGTCCCAAGCCAACGACGCGCGCCGGCTTCAATTCGGCGGGCAGATGCGACCGCCAACTGCTCATCAGGTCGAGGATTGCGCCTCCGCGCGGGAGGCGATCGCAATAGATTTGCTTCACGGTTTCGATCGCGGCTTCATCGATATGCACCACGCGCCGCGGCGCGAGATAGAACAGTTCATCGTCGGACTCATCCAGCCGGCGGAAGAAGTGGGGCGCTAAGTTATCGGGCTGCATTTCGCTTCAAAACGGCGCGGCAATTTCCCCGCGTTTTCGAGTTTTTGCGAACAAAATCAGGCGGTTAACGTCAATATACACGGAAATTGAGCGATTGCGTTGACACAAACGAAGGCCGACGCCTACAGTAAAACGATTTTCCAAATCGGTCGCCATGGTCAGGCGCAACAAAACCAACTACGTCATCCAGTCCGTCGCCCACGCCCTCGACGTGCTCGAGCAGTTCTTCAACGACGCCGATGAACTCGGTGTCACCGAACTATCCAAGCGCCTCAAGCTGCACAAGAACAATGTCTTCCGCCTGCTCGCCACGCTCGAGGCCCGTGGCTATATCGAACAGAATCGCGCCACCGAAAACTACCGCCTTGGCATCAAATGTCTCCATCTCGGCCGCCGCTACATCGATCATATGGGTCTCGTGCGCCAGGCGCGACCGATTCTGACCGACGTCGCCCATCGATGCCGCGAGAGCACGTTCGTCGCGATCTTGCGGCGCGAGGGCGTGGTGCCGCTGGAAGCGGCCGAGCCCAACGAACGCGTCGTGCGGATCACTCCGCCGCTCGGCCAGCCGCTGCCGCTCCATTGTACCGCCGTCGGCAAGGTTCACCTCGCCTTCGATCCCGAGCAGCAGTTGCGCGCCGACTTGCCGGAGCAGTTGCCCCGCTTCACCGATCGCACGATCGTGGACCGCGCGATGCTGTTCGAGCAGCTCGATTCGGTGGCGCGCGATGGCTTCGGCATGGAAAACTGCGAGTTTTACGAAGACGTCTCGTCCGTCGCCGTGCCGATTCGCGACTATACCCGCAGCGTCGTCGGGTCGCTTGCCGTCGCCGGCCCGGCCTACCGTATCGGTATCGAGCGCATCAATACGGAAATTGCGCCGCTCGTAATGGAAGCGGGCCGCGAGCTGTCTCATCGGCTGGGCTATAACGAGTAGCGCGCCCCGGCGGGCAGAAATTACTCTTCTCTGCCGGCTTTTCAGGTATTAGCCTTAAATCAGCGTCCGGTTTGACTGGCTGGGAGGCCGTTGTTAGTTTCGTTGCGCCGCGGCACTCCCGCGATCAAGACCTCGGCGGCGTGCTTGACGCGCCATGTCTGAATGTCTCGGCATAAAGTACCCGGAGAGAGAAGGCCGTGAAAATCCTGGCTACCGTAAAGCGTGTCCCCGACCCCGCGACCACGATTCGCATCCTGCCCGACGGGTCCGGTATCGCCACCGATAACGTCAAATGGGTAATCAACCCCTTCGACGAGATTGCCATCGAAGAGGGTCTGCGAATCAAGGAGAAGTTGGGCGGCGAAGTGGTGCTGCTGGCGATCGGCCAGCAGACCTGGCAGGAGCAGCTGCGCACAGGGCTCGCGATGGGCGCCGATCGCGCGATCCTGGTGCGCGCCGACCAGCCGCTCGATAGTCTGGCGATCGCGCGCGTGATCGCCAAGGTCGTCGGCGACGAGAAGCCCGACCTGGTGATCATCGGCAAGCAGGCGATCGACGACGACTCCAACCAGGCGGGCCAGATGCTGGCCGAGATGCTCGGATGGCCGCAGGCGACTTTCGCCTCGAAAGTCGAAATCGCGGCGCCCAAGTGCACGGTCGTGCGCGAGGTCGATGGCGGCCTCGAGACGGTCGCTTTCGATCTGCCTGCGGTGATCACCACTGATCTGCGGCTCAACGAGCCGCGTTACGCCTCGCTACCGGGTATCATGAAGGCGCGCAAGAAGGAGCTGAAGGAAGTGCCGGTTGACAGCCTCGGCGTCGACCTCGCGCCCAAGCTCAAGCTAAAAACGCTCGCCGCGCCGCCCAAACGGCAGGCCGGCCGCAAGGTAGGCTCGGTCGAAGAGCTGGTCAACGTGCTGCACAGCGAGGCCAAGGTTATCTGACGCGCGCCCACAAACAGCGCGCTTGAAGTCATTCATAGGCCGCGCCGCCGGGGCCTGGCGGACGCGCCGGAGAAATGCGCGATGGCTGACGTACTGGTCTTTGCCGAACACAAGGCGGGACATTTTCCCAAGACGACACTGGTTGCGGTTAACGCCGGGCTCGAACTCGCGCAAAAGCGCGGCGGCGGCAAATGTATCGCCGTGGTCGCGGGCGAGAAACTCGACGCTCCGGCCGCCGAGTTGGCGAAATACGGCGTGAGCAAGGTCGTCGCGCTCGACGACGGTCGGCTGGCGCATTATCTCGCCGACGCTTATGCGCAGGCGCTGAGCGCGCTCGCCAGGAGCCTCGGCGCCGAATACATCCTCGCCACGGCGACCGCGATGGGCAAAGACCTGCTGCCGCGAATCGCGGCGCGCCTCAATGCCCCGATGGCTTCGGAAATCGTATCGATCGGCGAGGATGGCACGCTGGTGCGCCCGATGTACGCCGGCAATGCGCTGGCCACGGTCGAGATGGACGGTCCGCTCAAGGTGGTCAGCGTGCGCGCGACCGCGTTCGATTCGGCCAAACCCGGCGATTCGGCGGCGCCGGTCGAGAAGGCCGCGCCCGAGCTTGATGCGGGCGGACTCAAAATGCAGTTCGTCACTTTCAACGAGATCAAGAGTGATCGGCCGCAGTTGACCGAGGCGCGGATCGTCGTCTCGGGCGGGCGCGGACTCAAGTCCGGTGAGAATTTCAAGAGCGTGCTCGAGCCGCTGGTGGACGAGATGGGCGCGGCGATGGGTGCCAGCCGCGCCGCAGTCGACGCGGGCTTCGTGCCCAATGACCTGCAGGTCGGACAGACCGGCAAGGTGGTCGCACCCGAACTTTACGTAGCAGTCGGCATCTCAGGCGCGATCCAGCATCTGGCCGGCATGAAGGACTCCAAGACCATCGTCGCCATCAACAAGGACGAAGAGGCGCCGATCTTCAATGTCGCCGACTACGGCCTGGTCGCCGACCTGTTCAAGGCGGTGCCCGAGATGGTCGAGGCGCTGAAGAAGGTCAAACACGCGTAAGCCGAAAGGCCGCAGCGGCCGCTGACGCCGCCGTACGAGATTGCTCACCGCTCATCCGGGCACGGTGCCGGCGCGCGCCGCGCGTGTCCGCAATCCGCGTCCAAGGCGCGGCGGATTGAAATGTCCGCAGCCGGGGTGATTTAAGATTCTGGCGGACGCACCGCGTCATCGATCGTCTCACCGTCCGCCGCCGGCAGGCTTGATTGGAGGCTCAATGACAACGGAGATTATCTTCAGTCTCTGCATTCTGGCCGCACTGGGCGTTTTCTTCTACCAACTCTGGCGCAGGTTCGCGCTGCTGCGCAGCGCGGCCCCCGCAGCGCGCTTCGATCGCATTGCGGATCGCATTCGCGCCGTGCTGGTTTACGCCTTTGGCCAGAAAAAATTCGTGCGCAGCAATCCGGGGGCCGAGCATTCCGCCGGCTGGATGCATTTTTTCATCTTCTGGGGCTTTTTCATCCTCGCGATCCAGATCGTCACGATGTTCGGCCGGGCCTACTCCGCCGCGTTCGTCTTCCCCGGCTTCAGCCTGAATCTGCTGGGCGCGCCGTACATGCTGCTCCGCGATTTCACCGAGCTGGCCGTCCTGATAGCGGTCGGCGTGGGGCTGGTGCGATGGGGCATCACGCACGCGCCGCGGCTTTACGGATTTCTGCCGCCCGAGCAGCGCCAGCGCAACAAGTCGCACTGGGAGGCCTATGTAATCCTCACGTTTATCGGCTTAATCATGCTGGCGGGCCTGGTATACGACGGCGGACGAATCGCCGCGCAGCCCGACCTGCCCGAGGCGCGATGGGAACCGATCTCGGCCCTGGTCGGCCTCGGTCTGGCGATGGTGGCGGGCACTGGTTTCGCCCTGGCGGCGAGCAACGTCGCCTGGTGGGTGCACAATCTCGTGGTGCTCGTCTTCCTGGACCTGCTGCCACCCTCGAAACACTTCCACATCATCACCGCGATCCCCAACATTTTCTTCGCCAAGCTCGAGCCCAAGGGGCGGCTCTCCAAGCAGGACCTCGAAAATGATTCCCGCTTTGGCACCTCGCGCATCGACCAATTCACGTGGAAGCAGGTGCTCGACATGTTCAGCTGCACGGAATGCGGCCGCTGCTCGTCGAATTGCCCCGCCACCGCGACAAAGAAGCCGCTGGCGCCGCGCCAGTTGCTGCTCGATCTGCGGGACTACCTGTACGCGCATCAGAACGAGATGATCGAGAAGCACAGCCGGCCGGCCAACGGCGACGGCGCGGAAGCGTCCGAGGTCGGAGAGAACATCGTCGGTTCCGTGATCCGCGACGAGACGCTGTGGTCGTGCGTGACCTGCCGCGCCTGCGAGGAGGCCTGCCCGCCGATGATCGAGTACGTCGACAAGATCGTCGATATGCGCCGCCACCTGGTGCAGGAGGTGGCGCGCTTTCCCAAGGAGCTGACCCGCACCTTCAAGAACATGGAGACGCAGTCAAATCCATGGGGCCTCGATTCGGGGACGCGCTTCGAGTGGGCGGAAAAGATGAACGTCCCGACGCTCGCCGACAAGCCCGACGCCGAGTTCCTCTATTATGTCGGATGCGCCGGCTCCTTCGACGATCGCAACAAGAAGACGACGCAGGCCTTCGTCCGCGTGCTGCAGAAGGCGGGGGTGGATTTCGCGTGCCTTGCGCGCGAGGAACTCTGCAACGGCGAAACCGCCCGTCGGCTCGGCAACGAGTACCTCTACCAGACGATGGCGCAGATGCTGGTCGAAACCCTCAACAATCACAAAGTCCGCAAGATCATCGTGAACTGTCCGCATTGCTTCAACACGCTCAAAAACGAGTATCCGCAATTCGGCGGTTCGTTCGAGGTCATCCATGCCTCCGACCTCGTCCAGCAGCTGCTGGCCGCGGGACGCCTCAAGATCTCCGCGGCATTCTCGAAGCGCACGGTTTATCACGACTCCTGTTACTACGGCCGTTACAACGACGTGTTCGACGAGCCGCGCACCGTGCTGAGCCGCGCCGGCGCCGAGGTTCACGAGATGGAGCGGCATCGCAAGTTCGGAATGTGCTGCGGCGCCGGCGGCGGGCGCATGTGGCTCGAGGAAGACCCGGACAAGCGGGTGAATCTGCTCCGCACCGAGCAGGCGCTGCAGACCGACCCCGAGGTCATCGCGGTCTCCTGCCCTTACTGCATGACGATGCTGGGCGACGGCGTCAAAGCCAAGCAGCTCGAGGAAAAGGTGCAGACGCTCGACGTGATGGAAATCGTCGATGCGGCGACCGGCAACCGCAACGCGCAATCCTGACGGGAGCCCTCTCGCGCGGAAACCGCGCGTCCCGTGCGCGTTGCCGCGTCAGCCACGCCGCGGGCGCATTCCTCAGCCGCCCCAGCCGTACCATCGCACCTGCCAGGTGAAGAAGGTGACGAGGACGATCGACACGACCACCAGGATTTTCGTCAACTGGTCGAGCCGGCGCGGCGCGCCCAGCGCGACCAGCGTCAGCAGGAACGGATAAATCTCGATGTAATAGCGCGTGCCGAGCTGCGCGAAGCCGTTGGCGTACCAGAGCATGATCGGACCCGCGCACAGCGCCGCCGCAAGCGCGACCAGCAGCGGCCCGGCTTTAAGGAAGCTCGGACGCAGCGCGAGCACGAAGCCCGGGCTCGTCAGCAGCAGCGCCTGGCCGAGAAACTCCGGATGGATATACGGGAACTTGTCGCTGTAACCCGGGGCCATGAAGAACAGCGTGTACAGATTGAACGGCAGATGCGCGAGCGCGATCGGACCGCCGGGCCGCTGGAGCCGATATCGATCCTGGTTGTACCAGAGAAAGCGCGCGATATCGTACGGCGTGCCGAAGCGCGCTTCGTTGAACGCCACGAGCATGGCAAGCGCGGCGAGAACCGGAGGCACTATCCAAAGCAAATCGCGCAACCTGCGCCCGCGAATCCATAGCAGGCCCGCGTACGACGGCAGCGCGAACAGCATGTCGTAGCGCGCCATCACCGGTATCGCCGCCAGTATACCCACCATCCACGGCCGCGCCTCACCGAACGCTTCCGTCAGCGCGGCGAGCGTGAACGGCACCGTGACCAGCAATGAAAAATCCCACGAACTGCCGAGTGTCGCCTCGTACCAGAACGTCGTGCCGATGCCGAAGAAGAGCGTCAGCCAGACGCGCGCGGCGGTCGCGAGGCCGAGCTGGCCGAGCAGCCGCCACACGAGACCCAACGAGATCGCGCCGACCACGACCGAAACCGCGGTCTGATTCGTCGCCAGTCCCCAAACCGCCACCGCGGGAAGCGCAACCAGCGCCGCGAGCGGCGGATGCAGCAGATAGCTGCGGCCGTGCCAGACGATATGCTCCATGTAGCTTGGCGCGTCCACCCAGGTCCGGCCGTGCAGGAATGCATACGCCTGCTCGACCGGCTCGATGTAAGGCGTGGGCGGCGAGATGGTCGCGCCATAGAAGGCGAGAAACACGACCGCGACCGCGAATGCGCACCATCCTTCGCCGGCAAGGAAGTCCTCGAATCCGCTGCCCCGACGCGCCGCGGCATTCGGCCATCCGGCGGCGAACTCCGCGGCGATTCCGCCGATCCCGAGCACCAGCGCCGCGCCGACCGTCGCATTAGGCGTCGCGTGCCTGAGCACAAACCCGACCAGGTAATCAGCGAGCGCGATCAGGGTGGCCGCGACGAAACACCATCGCGCAACCTGCGCGCTCTGCGCGCCCGCGGCGGTTTCATCCACGGCAGATGAGGACGGCAGTTGCTCAGGGGCGGGCGCTGTGCCGCCGGCCTCCGAATTCATTTTCGCAGGTCGTCGAGAAACTCGAGCATCGCGCGATTGACCTCGTCCGGCTTTTCCTGCTGCGTCCAGTGACCCGAGCCTTTGATCAACACGGTCTTGCGCAGATTCGGCACCCACGCCTGCATCCCATCGGCCATCTCCGGGCGAAGCACGATGTCCAGTTCCGCGGTTATCATCAGCGCCGGCTGACTTGTCTGCGTCGGAAGCGCCGCGGCATCCTCCCAGTTGCGATCGATATTGCGATACCAGTTGAGCGGACGCGCAAAGCCGCTCTTTTCGAAACCGCGAACGAAGACCTGGAAATCATCGTCGGTGAGAAAACTGCCGTGCGGCAGGTCCGGCAGATGGTCGAGCAGGCCGCCGCCGGCCGCGCCCAGCACGCCCGAGGGCAGGCTGCGCAGCTCCGCGAGATCGGCGCTGCGGAACAGTTCGCCGCCCTGGTAAAAGGAGCGCAGGCTGCGGCGCACGTCGCGCTCGAGTTCGGCCTCGGCCACGCCCGGTTGCTGGAAATAGACGATGTAATTGAAGCGGCCGGCCGCCATGGCGCGAATGAAATCCATCGGCTTTACCGGCGTGCGCGGAAAAAACGGGGTATTGAGCGCGATCACGCGCTCGATGCGGGCCGGCGCCATCAATGCCGCGTTCCACGCGGTGAAGCCGCCCCAGTCGTGCCCCACGATGACGCATTTTTCGATACCCAGCGCGTCGAGCATCCCGACCAGGTCGGCAACGATCTCGCGCTGCGTGTATGCCTCGATCGCGTCGGGGCCGCCGGTTTCGCCGTAGCCCCGCTGGTCGGGCGCGATGGCGTGAAAGCCTGCCGCGGCCAGCGCCCGCATTTGATGACGCCACGAGTACCACAGCTCCGGAAACCCATGACACATCACCACCGGGTAGCCGCTTCCCGCCTCCGCCACATGCATCCGCAGACCGTTGCTGTCGACAAAGCGATGGCTGAACTCGCTCATGATGCACCCCTGCGCCCGCATCGATCCGGCGCCGGCATCAGGCTAGCACGCGGAGCGCACGGCGGCATCGCGAGGCTTTGACTTAGGCGCGCACGCTGATGGACGATGCTAGGGTCTCGGGTCGAGTCTCGCACGAGCGTGAGAATCGCCGACGAGGGGGGTGACGCCGATGGCCTTTACGGTGCAACCGGAGAGTTTCCGCTTCGATAGTGCATTGAGCGCCGGCGTCGCCGGCAAACGCGTGCTGATAACCGGCGCGGGCAAGGACGGCGGCCTCGGCCAGGCCTTTGGACTGGCAGCCGGAATCAACGGAGCGGCCGCGGTCGGAGTGCACTTTCACAGCAGCTATTCCGACGGCTTCGACCTGGTAAACGCGCTGCGCAAGCTGGACGTGAATGCGTTCCCGGTGCAGGCCGACGTCACCAGCATGGGCGACCTGTGGGCGACGCGCAGCTACGTCATCGAGCAGATGGGCGGCAAGCCGCCGAACCTGCTCATCTGCAACTCGGGGCTGACCGAGAAGGGCTATGCGCTCGGCCGCGCGCTCAAGGAAATCCCCGGCGAGTCGCTCGCGATGCGGCGCGCGCGTGTGCGCCAGCATTTTCTCGACAGCCTGCACGAATCGCGGCTGGTATTGAACACGAAAATCGACGGCTTTTTGGCGATGACCCATCTGTGGGCCGGCGAAGCCGTCTATCACCAGGAGTTTCTGCAGCTCATCTATGTCTCGTCGCGCCAGGCGATCGATCCCGGCACGAGCGTGCCCGGCTACGTGATCAGCAACTGGGGCGTGCTGCAGTTGCCGAGGGTGCTGGCGGTCAACCTCGGTCAGAACGCGAAATTCGTCGGTTCGGCCTGCATCCTCCTGCCCTTCATCCGCACCAGCATGACCGACCAGTACGCCGACAATCCGCGGGTGTTCGGGCGATGGCAGCCGCGGATGCTCGAGCCTAACGAAGCGGCCAAGGCGTTCCTGCAATTGCTCGCGCGCCCGAAGGAGGAGTTGGACAAGGGCCTGTTCGAACTGATGGTCGATGGAGCGCCGGATAGGATCGAGGTCACGTGGAAACGCGTGGCGCTGGACGTGCGCGAGGAGCCGCTGGATTGGAGCAGCCAGGCCGCCCTGCGCTTTGCCAAGGAAACTGCGGCCAAGCAGTAAAACGATTGGATCAAGATGAGGCCAAAGCCATGAATCGCGAATTCGAATTCAAGCAGTTGTTGCGCGCGCTGCGCGCCGGAATAATCGGCGAAGCCGCTTTCGAGCAGGAAATGGGGCGGCTCGAAGCGGACGGAGCCTCGGTCTCCAACGGCGCCAACGCCGGCGGCTTTCGCGCCTTCGGCAAGACCTACAAGTCCGAGCGCGCCGCAGTCGTCAGCTTCATCGACAAGGTGTGCGCGGGCGAGGCCAACGCCGCCGAGGCGTTCAACGGATGGGCCGACGTGTGCACCACCGATTGCCTGCGCACCGGCTTGCGTATGGTGGCCGAGCGCGAGGCCTATCATGCGCGCATATTCGAGAGGCGGATGCGCGAGTTGGGCGCCGAACGCCGCGCCGGCGCAAGCGAGGAAGGTCGCAGGCTGAAGGCATGCCTCATCGATGCGAAGCGCAGCGACGCTGAGAAGCTGATGGAATTCATGCGCGGGACAGGCGAGCCGGAGGCGGTGGTCAAACCGATCGACGACTTCGCGGCCCTGCTGCAGGAAGACCTCGAAACCAAGGAGGCGCTGCGGCTCTTCTGCGAAGACGAATATTCGACGCTTAAATGGATGCGGGACGCATGCGCGGCAATGAATGCCGCTCAGCGCGCGGCCGCGCCCGCCGGCCGCGGGAAGTCGAGCGGCGCGAGCGCCAAGCCGGCATGATCATCCCGATGATCGTCCGTATCGCAGGGACGGGCGCGGTATAGGAAGAGTCGCAACGAGCAGGAGAAGACGCGTCATTGGTCGCGTCTCCCCCCGTGTTCGATTCGTTGCACCTATTCGGGCGATTTGGCCCCGGAAGGCGGCACGGTTGCGCTTGCGGGCGCCCCGCCGGAAGGCTGGGCCATGTCGCGGCGCTCGTAGCCTGCAGGCGCGGTAAATGTGTCCGCGGGTAAACTGCGCGTGGCGATCTTCGTCACCACGGTTCTAGTCATTTGCGGCCCCTGCTTGGCGAGCATCTGCTTGAGCCGAGCGGTCTGCTCGGGGCTCAATCCCGGCATGGTAAAACCGGTGTTCACCGTCCGCGTGGAGTCCATCGTGAGCGGAATCCCGCTCGGCACCTTGCCCGAAACCGAATGGACCTCATTCAGCTTGGCACCCATCGCCTTGGTGAACTCCGTAAACTCGGCGGCCCCGGGCGCGCTGGTCGAGAAGCATCCCGTGGTCTTCACCGCCGCCATCGCGCTCTGGCTGCCCCCGGCATATTCCTCGCAGCCGTAATTGAGCACGGTCGAGGATTTGCCGGTCTTTTGAAAATTCAATCCGAGCTGCTGCGGATTGGACGGCTGCGATTGCGGCGGAAACGGCATCTCCGCGTACGCCTTCTGTTTGGGATCGATCAGCATCATCGTGCCCCTGTCGAGGTCGATGACGAACGAGTTATGCTCGCTGACCATTTTTTCCTGATGGCCCTGCACGAACAGCTGCCGCGTCTGAACCATCGGAGGTTCGCTGCCGCGCGTTGTCGTCACCTGCTCGTCGATCACCACCCCCGCGCGCGCCATCGCGCCGGAACCTATCAATATCGTAACGGCCAAAATTGCGCTCATCGTCTTCATAGCGACTGTTCCCCCGGCGCGCGGCTGATTTTCAGGACCTGGGGCACGACACCCCGCTCGCGGTCGGCGCGCTCGACGACCAGACGATGGACCGTTAGGCTCGTAAGTCCGAAGAACACCCAGACCATCTCTTTGCATCGGCGTAGCAATCCGATGGCGAAGCCGACATCCGCCGGATAGCCTAGCATAGCCATCACCAGCGCCTTGCCCCCCTCCTGGCTGACCAGCTTGGCCGGAATCATAAAGGTGGCGCGCTCGATCAACTGGCCCAGGACTTCCACCAGAACCGCGATCTGCCAGCTCGCCGGCTCGTGCAGCAGCATCAGCAGGATATAGATCTCGACCGGCCCGAGACTCCATGCAACCAGGTAAAACAGGCACGAAGCGAACAGGCGCCAGCGATGGTGCGAATAAAACTCGAGCAGCAGTGCGTCGGCATCTCCCGCCGCCTCGCGCAGCTCATCGTTGGCCAGGCGAGAAAGGTCAAGCCGCGCGGCCGCGCGCCAGAGATGGGTAAATGGCCGCCGGATTTGCACATAAAAGAAGCCCGCCGCGAACGCGATCGCCAGGGTCAATCCGCCCAGCGCCGGCCACAGCAGATGATGGAAACGGGCCTCGAACGGCAGCACGGTCAGCATACCCCCGGTGATGAAACCGACCTGACCCAGCATTTCGGCCAGCGCCGCAACCACCACCGAGACCAGTCCCGCCGCCATCGCGAGCTTGTGACGCACCATCATCGCCATCACGAACTGGCCGCCGAGCTGGGCCGAGGGCGTGACGTAATCGACCGCTTCGCCGGCGATCCGCGCCGCGAAGAGTTGCCCGAAGCCGAGCGAACGCGGGCGGTTCTCGATCGTGACCCACCATCCCAGCGTGTTGGCGGCGCGCGCCACTCCCTCCAGGGCGATGGTCAGCAACAGGCCCCATCCGGCCAGCCGGGCGTAGTGCAGGACATCGGACCAGCCGAAGTGTCGCAGGAACCAGGCGTAAAAGCCCAGCGCGAGCAGGACTATCAGGGTTTCGATGCGTCGCATTTAATCAGGACTTAACCGCTGGCCGGAGGCGGTGCGGGCTTTCATCAGCCATTCTTTCAACGCCCTCCGCAGGAGGCAAGCCGGGTCGAAGAAATTACGAACGCCATGGGCTCAGACTTTGAACCGGATGTGGATAATGTCGCCGTCGCGGATGATGTAGTCCCGGCCCTCGAGCCGCAGCTTTCCCGCTTCGCGCACCTTGGCGTCCGAGCGCAGCGCGGCGAAGTCTTCGTAGCTCACCACCTCGGCCCGAATGAAACCGCGCGCGATATCACTGTGAATACGCGCGGCCGCCTCCAGCGCCGAGGCGCCGCGCGCGAGCGGCCAGGCATGCGCCTCGGGCTCGCCCGCGGTATAGAAGGTGATGAGCCCGAGCGCCCGGTAAAGCGCGCTCACCAGGCGATCGCGCGCCGGCGCGTCGAGGCCCGCCGCAGTCAGCAGCTCGCGCTGCCCGGCGGCATCCAGTTCCCAAAGCTCGGACTCGAACCCGGCCCCCAGCATGAACAACTCCATCCCGTGTTCCCCTGCCGCGGCGAGCGCCTCGGGCGAGGGCGGCGCGCCCGCGCGCTCGGCGTCGCAGTTGACCGCGACCAGCGCGGGCTTGCGCGAGAGCAGTCCGAAACTCGCAAAGGCGGCCAGCTCCTGGGCAGTCATCTCGAACGAGCGCAGCGGCTTGCCGTCTTCAAGCCACTTGATACAGCGCTGGAGCGTTGCGCGTTCGAACTCGGAGGCGGGATTGCGCTCCTTGACCAGGCGCTCGAGGCGACGTTCGGCCTGCTCCAGGTCGGCAAACACCAGCTCGGTCTCGATTCCGGCGAGCGCGCCTGCAAGAGCCGCGTGGTTGCCGGCGAAATCGGGAATGACGATCAGGAGCGCGTCAAGGTCGCGGATCAGCGGCAGCAGGCTCGGGTCGAGCGCGGCGCCCTCCTTCTGCTCCTTCGGATTGGGCGCAAAATCGAGTACGGTAAGCTCGACCTCGACCCGTTTTTTAGAGCCGTAGGTGCGCTCGAGGAAGTCCAGCCGCTCGTCGGCAACCTTGATTTGGCCCGGACGCGCGCGATTGCGGCCTTCGGCCTGGCCGGGAAGCGGGGCAATCCCGGTGAGGGCGTGAAACACGGTCGATTTGCCGACGCCGCGCGCGCCGATTATCCCGGTCTTCAAAAGAACGCTCCTGAACCCGCAACACTTACATATGCGTCCGCGCGGCGAAAGACGCCGAGCGAAGAGAGACGGAAGCGTCCGAGGCGAATGATTGGATGAACCGACGGTCTTCGGCGTTGCCGTAAGGCTCGGCTGAGAGCTATCTAAAGGTGCGGACTCTTTAATGCGGGCGGCAGGTGGGTTACTCTCGACGTCGTCGCGTTCTTGAGGGGGCCACCCTAGCTCAGTTGGTAGAGCAGCTGATTCGTAATCAGCAGGTCGTCGGTTCGAATCCGACGGGTGGCTCCACAAAAACCAATAAAATCAACGAGTTTTTCGGACATCTCGATGGCCACTCCGTCGAACTGCCGCCCATTGTCCGAAAACTGTCCGAATTTGTCAAGGGCCTCAGCGGTTCTTGTTGCCGAACTCTTCAGCTGTCTTCTATCACGAGAGAGGTTGGGGGATTTGGTGGTTGATCCAGGGCGACGAGATCGGCGTCAATTGCATGGACGGTCTGTTGTCGCTACGTTGTTGGCCCGTCAACCCATGCGTAAACGGGGGTGCGCGTGCCCGGCGGAACCACGAGTCGTAAACTGGAAGTTTTCGTCCTTCACGCGGTTAATGATAACCGTGCTGTAAATTACCGAGAACTGTTCGATTTCATCGCGAGTATTCCCGCGCGCGAGCGGTCGATTGAGCGCGGAGAAAAGCTCGTCGCTATACCCGAACTCACTGTATCCAGCAGTCGAGTTTCCTTCGTTGCATACGAAGGTCCTCTAGGCACGAATCCGCTGATATTCGATAGCTCCGAAGCGAGAGCACGCATTGAGCGGCTCTCCTCCGGAGAGGTACTGGCAACCAGGACCCACGGCGTCATTGACCTGAGACAGCGAGAAGCCGTAGTCGAGTTCAATCACCGAGGGGCCAAAGCACACGAGGTCGCTTCGGTTTTCGAAGAGCTAGGTAGGCGCAATCCGAACTGGAAAGCACTCGCGTTGGAGCTCAATCCGTTGCCGACTGCGGAATTTCTTGCCGAAATCCAAAAGTTTAGGCGCGTACGCTTGGCAAGTATCCGCGTTGCACGCCCGAACCCCGCTTGGAACAGAAGTTACGAAATACTCAAGGACGTCGCAGAGGAATCAAGTGGCCAAACTATCGATCTTGCCGTAACCGCCGGGCGAGGGCAGTCACTTTCAACTCGCGGCGGCATCATCCGCTGGATCCGAGAATTGGTAAGCGAAAGGCTGCCCCCGTTGAAAAACGCCACAATAGTGGGAACTCGCGAAGGCGAAGACGACGAGACAGTTGTCTCATTGGCTCGATATCATCAGCACCAGCGCGTACGAGTTAGGCTCACCTCCGATGGCCACGTTGACGGTCAAGACATCCAAGAGAAGATCCGAGGATACCTCGACCAGCGGACCCACCGGAGCACATCGTGATCCAGGCAATCAGGCTATACATTCGAGACGAGGTACTGCCACGCTGGCGAGAGGTGGTCTTCGGCTCTGAGCTGTGGCTCGCGGTCGCGATCGCGCTCGCCTGCGGACTTTGGGGTAACCGTCTCGCACTCGCTCACGCGAAGGTCGGCGACATCACATCGGCCGTTCTCACGTATGCGGCGATAGCTTTCGGCTTCTGCCTATCTGGATTAAGCCTCGTCTTGGCTCTGCCGGACCGGGAATTTGCAACAAGGCTTGCGAAGTCGAGGCCGCCTGGTTCAAAGGCTAGCCACTACTCCGAACTCGTTTTTGTGTTTTCGTGGACCGCGATTATTCATTGGCTCGATGTGGCCGGTGCGATCGCACTGTTTATTCTCTGTGGCTCGGATGAGCGAATTTTCCCCGCTTGCGATCACGCCTCTGCGAAGGAATTGTTCGGGCTCATACATCGTGAGTGCTTGTGGCCAGATCGACGGCTGATTGTGTTCGCAGCGACGTTCGTGACAGTATATGCGGTCTTTCAATTCCTAATCACTCTGATAACGCTCGCGCAGGTCGGCAGGGTTTACATCGACACGCTCAGAACCTCGGCGTAGCTCAAGACTGCTCCGTGAATAGATCCAAATAGGGTCCGTAGGAAAAGCGGCGATTGCGCTTTCGTCCCGTTGTTTCGCGCAACAGATCGATAATCTCGAGTTGGCGCGCGAGACCATTGGCGTTCGCGAAGGAGAGACCAGTGACCTCCATGATGGTCGGCACGGAAACGATCGGCCGGAAATAAAGGCGCTCCAAGAGCTGTAACGCTTTCCCCGACGCGCGGCCCAAACGGTTCAGGATCACCTCGCGATGTTCCTCGCGCATCTTCACGATCCGGCGGGCATTCACAGTAGCCTCTTCGGCCACTTGGGCCACCCCTTGGAGGAAGAATTTGAGCCAGCCTTCCCAGTCGCCACGATCGCGGACTGCCTGAAGCCGATCGTAGTACTCCGCCCGGTTGAGCTTGAAGAAGTGCGAAAGATAGAGCAGCGGCCGTTTCAAGATCTCCTTCTCGCACAGCAGAAAGGTGATCAGCAGGCGCCCGACTCTTCCGTTTCCGTCGAGGAAAGGATGAATGGTCTCGAACTGCGAATGGGCGATCCCGACCTTGATGAGCGACGGCATGGGATGTTCCTGGTGCAAGAACTTCTCAAAGTTGTCCAGGGCCTGCCGCATCTCGTGTGGCGGCGGCGGCACATAACGCGCATTTGCCAGCGTCGAACCTGGTGGGCCGACCCAGTTCTGCGAATTTCGAAACTCGCCCGGATTACGCTCGGCACCTCGGACGCCCTGCATCAGCTTCTCATGTATCTCGCGGATCAGCCGGAGCGATATGGGCAGTTTCTCCAAGCGTTCGAGGCCGTGGTTCATCGCAGCCACGTAGTTGACGACCTCGGCCACGTCTTCCGGGTGGCCCGGCTCTGCCGCCTGCGCCTCGAATTCAAGCACATCGATCAGAGAGGCTTGGGTTCCCTCGATCTGGCTTGAAAGCACCGCCTCCCGGCGAACGTACATGAAGACAAATAGGTCAGGATTGGGCAGCGTTTCTGTCGAGCCGTCCAATCTGCCCACCGCCAGATCCGCCTTGGAGAGCAGATTCCACATCTCCTCGTCCAGCGCGATTGGGGGCTCTGGCGGCAAGGGGTTCGGGATGAACGCCCGATAACCGGTCGGCTGCTTGATGTAGCGTCCGGCGCGGGCGCTGGACTGCCGCTGAGCCTCCCTGGCCGCTTTCGCGGCCGGTGTCGTAATTTTCGCCACCGAAAATTAAAACCGTGGCCGCAGCAGGTTATTATCGGAAACGGCCGGTTTCCGATAATGTCTAGCGGCTTGTTATTGTTCCGGTCAATAAGCCGGCGGATCTACGGCGTCGAAAAAGAGGCCCTGGGCCTTCGGTCGTCAGCCTTTCCGACGATCCTCGATCGGCGTCACCTTCGGCTGAACCGGCTGGGCACCGAGGTGCGCCTGCAGACGCTCCGCAGCCTGCGCGAGGTCCGCTTCGCTCACGATGTTATACCGGTCAAAAACGCTCCGCGTCTTGTGACCTGACAATGCCATGGCCACGCGGTCCGGGATACCCGCCCTCACCATGTTACGAACTGCGGTGCGGCGCAGGTCATGCACCAACACCTTGCCCACGCCGGCGCGCTTGCAGGCGGTCGCCCATGCCCGCTTGAAGTCGCCAACCGGCTGACCATCGAGATGGAACACGTACGGGCAGTCCAGACGGCGATTCGCATTCGCGCGCTCTATGATCTCGAGCAGCTCGCCCGACAGCGGTAACACCCGGCCGTCCTTGTTCTTGCTGACCGACGGCCGCAAGCGCGCGACGCGGCCGGCAAGATCCACGTCGCGCCATTCAAGCGCCTTCATCTCGCCGACCCGCCAGCCCGACAGGTAGAGGAACGTGATCGGGTCTTTCAGATACTGCGGCAGATGCTCGCGGAGCGCGACAAAGACGCCGTGATCGACAAATCCCTCGCGTGCGTTGTTCTCCTCGAGCAGGGGAATATGCGGGGCGAAGCGAAGCCGTCCCGATTCAACGGCCAGCTTGAACATTCGCTTCAGAGCGGCGAGCTCGCGGTTGATGCTGGCATTGGCGGCGCCCTGGCGCTGCCGATCTGCCGCGTATTTCTTGATCCGCTCGGTCGTGATGTCCACGGCGCGGTCCAGCGCGAACCGCGCTTTCAGATGTTGGATCGAGAGCCGGACGGAGCGAATCGATCGCAACCGGTTGACCTCGTAGTCGGTCAGAAGCGCGTCTGCAAGGTCCTCGAACGTGACACGCTCCTCGACCGGACCGATCAATTTTCCGTTCGCCGCTTCGCCGATGCGCTGCTTGAGGAGCTTAAGCGCCTGGGCCTCGCTCGTTGAGTGCGAACTCTCCCGATGCTCCTTCCCGCGACAGCAGTAGGCGATCCAGTAAACTGAGCCGCGCTTGAAAACGCGGCCCATTCCTCTCAATGACTTCTGTTCCTTCGCTCTCAACCCGTGCAAACGTTCCCGGTGAAATTCGAGCGCGCGCCGAACCGTATCCGTCCGGCGACGCTCCGCGCCGGCGCGAGCGACGCATCCCCGCGGAACTCGCGCTGCCACAATAGATCAATGTTTGAAGAGCTGCCGTGTCAACGGCACGGCGATCGAATTCTCAACGGCTCTTGCCGCGGATGAACTCGTCCATCCCGAGCTCCGAAAACCGGAGTAGCCTGCCGCACCGCACTGTGAAGGGAAGCTCCTTGTGGTGGCGGTATAGCCAGTCGGCGTTGACGCCGAACTTCTCTGCCGCCTCTTTCACGGGGAGCAACCGCTCGTCGTGTCCCGTTTTGCGATGTGCTGGAGCCTCGTCGCGAAGGAGATCGACTTCATGTGCGCACAAGATGTTTAGCGCGGCGATCGCCTGCATCCTCAAGACCCGCGTGATATGCGCATCGAGCACCCCTACTCTTTCAGGGTCAGCTACCAGCTCCTCCAGCCTTGGGACTCCGAACAGTCCCGCCCCGCCCGACCTGCGCGGCACACGGGCCAACGACTGATTGGCCCTGGTCCGCATACTTCACCTTTCCGGTCGGTATGTTTGACCGAGTTACGCGGCGGCTCCCCCTTCCCGTGAAAAGCGCAGCCGTTCGATCCAGTTTTCGGCCGGTTCGTCGCCAGCGATCACTGCTTCGCCTGAGCGCGTTGCGCGTCGGGATTTCTCGGAACGGATGCTGCAGTGAGCGCCGGTACATCATCGCTGACTGACAGTGACAGACTAATGTGATGTACGGCAGAGTTTAATCGCATCGCGATGCCTCGACCAGAGCAGAAGGGCGGATTTCACGCGCCCACGGACTTTGCGTTGTGGAAAGTTAAAGCGATCCAGTCTGAGAAAAATTCAGCGTTGGTTGGCGTAGATGGGCGGAAAGAGAAAGGCTCGCTCGGCTTCAAGCCGAGCGAGCCCAACAATTTCAGACGTGTTCGTCGTTACGGGCAAGAACGTAGTCGGCGGCTTTCTGTGCCTGTGCCGCCGCCTGAACGATCAACCTGCGATCGTCGCGCAGACGTTGAAGCCAGCCGGCAACGTAAGCTGCCTGATTGCGAATGACCGCGTTCGAGATTCCGGCTTCGGCGCAGAGAAACGCGGCTGAAAGCTCCGCGACAAGCTCTTCGCGGCTGTAGACGGCGCTGCCGAACGGCGCCACTTCGGTTATCCCTTCGCGGCCAAGCCGCTTTTCGTGGCCGGTCGAATGACTGAGTTCGTGCAGCGTGGTAGCCGCGTCCTCGGCGGCCGACCCGAACAGCTCTCTCGGCGGCAGTGTGACGCGATCGGTGATCGGCGAGTAGTAGGCTTTCGAGCCGGCGCGCACGATCTCGGGTGGGTTCGGCATGCCGGAGATGATCTTCTCGACGGCTTCGATCGGATCGTACTGATGGGTCTCGATCTTCGGCAGCTTGTCGAGCACTGCCTGCGGAAGGTCGCATTGTTCGAGGTTCCACACTCGATAGAACCTGAGCACGAACCGGCGGTGGTTCTTTTCATCCTTCGGCTCGGCGTCGAGGTCCTCCGTGTCGCTCTGCTTCGCGTCGTCTATCTTCCAAAACGTGACGATCGTGCTCTCCTCGCCTTTGCGGCTGCATCCGCCTAGCTGATTGGCCTGGCGCATCGTCAGCCAGAAGGGCGACACGTACTTCGACGCCGAAAGCAGAAAGTGGTTGATGCCCTTGTAGGGCTTCTTGGTAACCAGATTGCGCGGCAGTCCGATCGAGGTCCACGGTCTGCGCCACGGCACGACCCCTTGCTCCAGCAGGTTGATGATTTTCTCGGTAACAATCGCATAAACGTCCATTTGCATCGCTCCTTGTTGCGCTCGCTTCCCGAAGGGCAGAGCGCGGTTTGGTTCGTAAAACCCGAACCTTCTTCCGCCCTCGCGCTCTTCAACCCGGACTGAGAGTGCGAGGGTGGAAAGGGCTGCGATGCGAAGCGCAGCGGAGCGACCAATGAGCGTGGCGGAGCAATTCAAGGACGGCGTGTCAGAGCGCAGCGATCCGAAGGACTGGCGCGCGGCCTTGAGCGCAGCCGCGCAAGGGGCGAGAGGGTCATTTGGGCCGGGACGGAGATTTAGATTTCGGTGAAGGTGGCCGACGAGATCTCGGGGGATCGCTGGCGGCGAGCAACTACAAAAAAAGAGCTGCTCTCAAACAGCGAATGGTGCTCTTTGGCAGAGCCGTAATAGGGCTCTAATAGCCGTCCGAGCGTCTCGTTCTAAGATATGCTCAACTAAGGCATTTGAATCCACGGCTCGTCTGGCCAGCGTACTTTTGCTGAGAGGTGAGCGTGAGTGTACATAGGGATTTCTGTGCTCGCGCAGTTTGTCGAAGGTAACGAACTCGGACTCAGACAAAACCTTTTTGCTCCGAGCTTCAACCAAAATCTGCTGATACGGCGCTCGATCCAAATCGTTCCGTCCGGCGGCTCTGAAAAAGCGAGAGATCAGCTGCTCGACGCACACCTGGCAGACCGTTGTGCAGGCGACAAATAAACCGTGAAGATATGCTTGCCTCGCCTCTTCAAAAGCGAGCGCCGCAATCTCGCTGTAGAATACACGGTAACTCCCACCGCCATATTCCTTGATCAGAAACTCGAGGCGCACTGCTCTCGATTTTCGCGATCGAGCTTCGTCGCGTTCGAGCCATTCGAGCAGGCCTGTTTTCGGTGGGTGATTGCGCCTCGATCGCTTATTCTCCGTTTTCATAACCCGAATGCCAAAGCGAGGACGGCCCAAGCAGGTCGGCGACACTCGCCTACGCGACATCTTTGCTCGACGACCGGCGCTCTCCTATCTCCTTAACTGGACCGACTAGCTCAGGCACCTCCTTCAGCCCGTCACAGAAAAACATGACCTCTGTGCCTCGCCGCGACGATTTGGCGCTGTAGCCGATCCGGTATGCGATCATTTTAAATCCAGCATACAGGTCCCGCACTTGCTTCACGTTGTCATATGAAACGATCCACTTCTGCCGCCTAATCTGGTGCGTGACGAAAAAAGCTACCCGTTCGTGATCCTCATGTTCGTAATAGTCGTAATATAAGTCTCGACCCTTGATGTAATAGGGAGGATCGCAGTAAATCAGCGTTTTCGGGGGCCAGCGCGTGCCGCCTTCGCGCAGAAACTCCAAAGCGTCGAGCCCCGTCACACTTATGCGGCATTTCAGACGGGCGATAGCCATGATGCGACTGACCAACTCATCCGCGTTGTAACGTGCATCGATCTTCCAGAGACCCGATTGATCGCGTCCGCCTATAACCCCTGCGTTAAGAATTCCCGAGCGGTTAGTCCTGTTCAGAAAAAACATGGCAAATCCCAACGCCAAATCATCATGGTCGTCCTGGTTCATGAGGATTCGCTTTTGCCTATCTCTAACTTCCATTGTAAGGCGAGTGTTACGGACGAGCCTGCAGAGGCGCTCAGTGTCATCGACTACGGATCTCCAGAAAGCAAAGACGGGCCGACTGATGTCGTTAATGT
>Ga0070734_10000252_pt1 | contig 138097 bp, 115 predicted proteins | sample Coa_R1_8_FD_66444 | JGI IMG/M metagenome (GOLD analysis project Ga0070734, IMG submission 66444) | Surface soil microbial communities from Centralia Pennsylvania, which are recovering from an underground coalmine fire - Coalmine... | ecosystem: Environmental > Terrestrial > Soil >... | reverse complement strand
CCCACTGGCCGCATCCCGCGGTATTCGTGCATTCGGGTACGACGAGCTATGCAATCGGCAGACACCAGAACTGCCGAGTATCGGTTTGAATGTAGGGAACGAGAGGCGCGCCATGATCCTCTACACAAGCGGCACCTCGAGCCGGCCCAAGGGAGTGGTCACGACACATGCCAACATTGCTGCTCAAATCAGGAGCCTCGTGCAGGCCTGGGAGTGGTCCGCCGACGATCGCATCCTCCTGTGTCTGCCGCTGCACCATGTGCACGGAATCATCAACGTTGTTTCTTGCGCCCTTTCGGCCGGAGCAACCTGTCAGATGCTGCCATGCTTCGATGCAAATGCAGTGTGGGATTGCATCGCTAGTGGCAGCCTGACTCTTTTCATGGCGGTACCGACGATTTACACAAAGCTCATCGCCGCTTGGGACGCAGCTTCCCCAGAGCAGCGTCAACTGCTGAGCAATGGGTGCGCGAAGATGCGCTTGATGGTGTCGGGCTCCGCCGCGATTCCGGTGAGCACGTTGCGACGATGGAAGGAAATCAGCGGCCACACTTTGCTGGAGCGTTACGGCATGACAGAGATCGGCATGGCGCTGTCGAACCCTCTACACGGAAAGCGTGTGCCGGGGAGCGTCGGCAAACCGCTTCCGGACGTCGAGGTTCAGTTGATCGGAGAAGACCGCAAACCGGTGTCCCCGGGAACAGCAGGAGAAATCGAAGTACGCGGCCCGGGTGTGTTTCACGAATACTGGGGCCAGCCTGAAGCGACCCCCAATGCTTTCCGTGATGGCTGGTTTCGTACTGGCGACACGGCGGTCGTCGAAAACGGTGTCTACAGAATTCTTGGCCGTACAAACATCGACGTCTTGAAGACTGGCGGACACAAGGTATCGGCGCTGGAGATTGAAGAAGTTCTCCGACAACATCCCGCGGTAGCCGAGTGCGCGGTGGTGGGCGTCCCCGATGCAGAATGGGGGCAGCGTATCGGCGCCGCTGTCGTACTGAATCACGAGCAGGTCATGGATCTGCCGTCACTTCGCACCTGGGCCCTCAAATTGATGGCGGTTCACAAAGTCCCTTCATTGCTTCTGGTGCTGGATGCCCTTCCGCGCAACGCCATGGGAAAGGTAGTTAAACCATCCGTACTGGAGCTGTTCAAGAACACCAACTGAGCGTGGCTTCGACGTTTCTGTTTCTTCATCTTGCTCGCTTTTCACGCTATACTCTCTCACTGTTCCTGAGCGGGACCGATTGGCCGCGCCCCCGATCCACGCCTCCGTCGAAGTTCACGAAGCCGACACTCGCCATCTCCTCGGCGTTCGGCTCCTTCCTTTTCTCTTCGTGCTGTACGTCGTCAACTATATTGACCGGACCAATCTCGCTTACGCCGCCGTCGGCATGAGTCGAACCCTGGGCTTCAACGACCGAGTCTTCGGCTTGGGCGCAGGCATCTTTTTTGTCAGTTATCTGGCGCTCCAGATCCCCGGTGCTCGCATGGTGGAACGCTTCGGGGCACGCCGCGTCATCTCTTCCTGCATGGTTTCGTGGGGATCGCTGACCATTCTGACCGCGCTTGTGCACACGCCCATCCAACTCTATCTTGCGCGCTTCCTTCTCGGAGCCGCCGAGGCGGGCTTCTTTCCTGGCGTCATCGTTTATCTGAGCTATTGGTTCATTCGTGAAGACCGCGCGAAGGCCACAAGCAACTTCATGAGCGCGATTCCTCTTTCTTCGATGTTGGGATCCCCCCTCGCCGGATGGATTCTCGGGCGAGCGTGGCTTGGCGTCGACGGCTGGCGTTGGCTGTTTGTCTTCGAGGGAATGCCGGCGATCGTTCTTGGTACTGCGGCCTATTTCTTCCTCACGGACCGCCCGACCGATGCTGCATGGCTCAGTGTCGCCGGGCGTGATTGGTTGGTGCGCACACTCGAGCAGGAGACTCCGGCTCGTACCGCAAAATCAACTTTCAGTGATGCCCTGCAATCGCCTATCATCCGTCATCTCGCAGGTCTGACCTTCTTCGCCTACGTCGGGCAGTACATTTTCGTCTTTTGGTTTCCGCTCATGTTCAAGCGGTTGTCCGGCATGTCCGACCTTCATGTCGGCCTGTGGGGCGCGCTGCCGTTCCTCGTGTCTTTTCTCTCGATGCAGATCAACGGCTGGCACTCGGATCGGACGGCCGAACGGCGGTGGCACTCTGCAGTACCTCTTTTCATTGCCAGCGCCGGATTTTTGCTGCTGACAACACGACCGCAGGCGATTTCCGTGCTGCTTGCCTTCTCTATCATGGCGGCAGCTGCGATCGTCTACCTGCCGACCTTCTGGGCAATTCCCTCGGAGATCCTCAGCCCCACAATCGTTGCCACGGCTGTCGGGCTCATCAACTGCATCGGCAGCATTGCGGGTTTCGCCGCGCCCTATGCCTTCGGCTATCTCCAGACCGCCACAGGATCGCTAAACGCTGGCCTTACGCTAACGGCGCTGAGTTGCCTTACCGCTGGTCTCCTCATCCTGCGCATCCCTCGGCAGGTCTAATTCTGTTTTGCCGCCTGTTCTGGTAGCCGCTGTGTCACCAGGAAACTCCAAAGCGTCTCGTTCGCATTCAGATCCTGGCTGGTTTTCCCGATCGTCTTTTCCACTTCGTACTGCTCGCCGCCAGGCCACGTGTTTCCTCCGCCTTTCACGCTGTAAAGCACGACCTTTGCATTCTGTTGGCACCTCGGATAGGAATCAACCCTGGTTTCGTTTCCTCCCTTTCCTTTGGCTGGAATTTTGTCTTTCGATGGCTTCTCGGCGCAACGATCAATTCGTGCCCATGCCTTCGCGCTATCCTCCGCCGAGATGGTCGCGAGACTCAGATTGTGCTCCGTGCCGCCGTCGTAAGGAACGACCGGATCGGAGGTCCCATTGATCATCAAAAGCGATACGGGACGAGAAGGCAGGCAAATCATTGTCTTCGGCATGGATGCACCCACCGCGGCCACTGCCGCGAATCGGTCGCTCAACGCACATCCCAACCGCAAACTCATGAACCCGCCCTCGGACAAACCAACCGAGTAGATTCGCGACGTATCGACAGAGAATTTCGAGCCCAACTGGTCCAACATCTGATTGAGGAAACCGACGTCGTCAGCAGGAGCAGACCTTCGATCCTGCTCAGATTGCCGGCCTGACCCTTGACCTCCGCCCGGAGAACCGCCTCCACCAGGATATCCACCGCCACCGCCTCCGGGATAACCACCACCTCCACCGCCCGGATACCCGCCGTATCGGCGATGCCTGCCGCCAGGCCCCATGCCCATCGGAGACCGTTCCTGCGGTTGCACACCGACATTCCAGCGTCCGTGAAGCGCGATTGGGTATACAGTGATGATTCCGTCCTTGTCCGCAAGCTCGTCAAATCGTGTGAGCCGCTCCATGTCGTCGGCGTCCTGATTTATGCCATGAAGCAAGACCACCGCAGGATAGCGGTGTTGCGGGTCGTAACCTGCGGGCAGGCGGACCATGAAATACCGGTCCACATCGTCTACAGTCACTTTTTCTTTTGTTTCTTGCGCCCGTAGAACCTGAGCTCCCAATAGCATCGCAAGGCAGCCAATTGCGATCGCTACCAGCGGGAGCTCGAACGACTTAGCCAATTTCATTTGGAATCTTTTTTCTCCACTCCACAAACGATTCGACTTCTTTGGACACACGTCCCAGCTTGCGTCCCTAAGCGGCTGCGACTAGACGCCGCAAAGCTCGCCTGTTGTGCTTTGTTGACCTTGTAGTTCAGTGCTCGCTTCCGCGTTGCTCACTGTTGAGGGGCATCCGGCGGTGGGCCATCGCCCCGATGTCCTCCCCAGTGTCCCCGTTCGCTCTGCATCTTGTCCCACTTCTTCTGCTGGCCAGAATCCAGAAGCGCGCGAATCTGACTATCCGAAGATTTGCGGATGTCCATCATCTTCGACCGGCGATCATCTTGAGAGGCCGAGGAGTCGGATCGCAATTGCTCCATCTGCGATTGCTGTGACTTCAAGATATCCAGCACTTTCGACTGCTGGTCCGACGTGAGCTTCAGTTGCTTGGTCAGCATCTGAGTCCGCTCTGTCGGATCGAAGTGACGGCGGCCGTTACCGTGCTCCGACGGCTCGCTACCCTGGGAAGACTGCGGTTCGTTGCCACCATTATCTTGCGCAACAGCCGCGGTTGCAACGAAACCAAACATGCACGACAACATCAACACCACAAAGTAGTTCTTGAGCATAGGATCGCCTTTCTGGCTGCGGACTTTTCTCGTATGAACCGGATTATGAACTCCGCGTTGTGAGGGCGATCAACCTTTTACGAACTTTTACTGATTTTTACTGAATCCCGGAGATTGTCGAGTACAACCAGATTTCCGTGCGGGAGGCGCAAATCCAGGAGAAGTCGGCCATTCTCGACATAACTTCCAATCAAGAAACAAACCTTTACAGCTGATTCGATTGGATCAAGCTATCATCGCATCTCAGAGATTAAGGTATTGTGAGGAGCAAATCGCCAATGGCCATCGCGAGGGGGCTGATGTTCCGAAGTCTCCTCGCGGCTTCATTTCTCGCCATCACCATCGCTCCCGTTTATTCACAGAATCAGCCAACTCAGCCTCAGGCTCCCCAGCCTTCGCCGGCGCAGCACGAAGCAGCATCACCAGCTGCAGCAACAATTCGTGGCTTAGTGAAATCCGGAAACATGCCGATTCCTGGCGCAGCCGTCATCATTTCTGTTGCGTCCTCTACCGACACCATCTCCACTTGGACGGATGTTGACGGCAGTTATTCCGCGGCCATTCCGACATCCGGAAAATACACGGTACGGGTGCAGATGACTGCATTCGCCAACAGTTCTCAGGAAGTTGTGGTGGACGCGACTCATCAGGATGTTCGGGCAAATTTTGAGTTAACTCTCCTCTCCCGTACGCACAATGCACCGCCCCAGCCCCCTAGATCCATTGGCCAAACATCAACCCGGCGAGGGTTTCAAAGCCTCGCGGGTCTCCCGAACCCAAGCGGCCAGGACGCTACAGCACCAAGCAATGATGTGGTTCCTGCGGGCATGCCTGTGCCGGGGCTTGACCCCAACGGCGCGACTGAATCAATCGCCGTCTCGGGAAATACTACGAACTCGTTCAATCAGATGAGCGGCGACGAACTACAGCAGCGCATCAACGACGCACGTCAGCAAGGCGGCGGCTTCGGCGCTGGTGGATTCGGCGGTCCCGGAGGGTTTGGTGGTGGAGGTGGACGAGGAGGTGGTCCCATGACGATCGTGGGCCGGCGTGGATTCGACATTAATCATCCACACGGATCCATCTACTACGGCACCGCAAATTCAGCTCTCAACGCAGCTCCCTTTGCTTTGACGGGTGAACCCGCGGTCAACCCCGCTTACGCTCAGAACAACTTTGGAGGGTCGATCGGAGGGCCGCTGAATATACCGAAGATCTATCATGGCGGTACAAAAACTTTTTTCTTCGTTAATTACAATGGCAAGCGCGGTGAGTCTCCTTTCGATCAGTTTTCCACGGTGCCAACCCTGCTCGAGCGACAGGGGAATTTCTCACAAACCATAAATACGAGCGGGGCTTCGGCGGGGAAACCGGTACAAATTGTTGATCCCGCAACAGGAATCCCCTTCCCTAACAACACCCTGCCTCAGATCAATCCGGTCGCCCAAGGGCTCCTGCAGTACATTCCGAAGCCCAATCTTCCCGGCAGCTATCAGAATTTTATCTTCATCACGTCGGAAAACAGCAGCAGCGACGACTTGAATGCACGCATCAATCACACCTTCGGTGCAATCATTCCGGGCGGACGCCGAAGCCGCGGAGCGCCTCGAAACAGTCTCAGTTTAGGTTTCCATTATCACGGAGCGAATAACAACCTTACGAATCCCTTTCCATCCGTTGGCGGCAGCACGAGTGTTCGCAGCTTTGACGTTCCGATCGGCTACATCCGCAGCATTGGAAAGCTCACCAATAGCCTTCGCTTCGACTTCAATCGCAGCCGCACGAACACACACAACCTCCACGCGTTCACGGATAACATCACCGGAAATCTAGGGATCACCGGCGTCTCTTCGAATCCATTTGACTGGGGACTGCCCAATCTTTCGTTTACTAATTTCGCCAGCCTGCAAGATATCAATCCTCAGCTGATTCGAAACCAGACCTACACATTCTCTGACTACGTTGTTTGGACACACGGCAAGCACAGCTGGCGCTGGGGCGGAGACTATCGGCGCGTCCAATTGAACACGGAAACCAGTAGCAATTCGCGTGGATCATTCATTTTCAGCGGCGTTAATACCGGGTACGACTTTGCAGACTTTCTCTACGAGGGTTCAGTCAACGGGCAACTCGCATATGGTTTGCCACAGCAGACTTCCGTTCAGTTCGGGAATGAGAACTATCATTTTCATGGCAATTATTGGGACCTTTATCTGCAGGATGAGTGGAAGCTCCGCGGAAATCTGACCCTCAATCTGGGGGTACGTTACGAATACGTGTCGCCGTTGACCGAAGAAAATAACCGCATTGCGAACCTTGATCTATCGCCGGGAGTACTGAATCCCGCCTTAGGTACTCCGACGGCCGTTGTCATTGTGCCTGGACAAATCGGACCGTACGGCGGGCCTCTTCCAAACAGTCTGATGCATCCAGACCGAAACAATTTCGCACCTCGGGTTGGAGTGGCCTGGAAACCCTTTGCGAAAACGATTGTGCGCGCCGGGTATGGAATTAACTACAACACGGGCGCCTATCAGGGCATCGCACAGCAACTCGCCTTCCAGCCACCGTTCTCAACGGCCGCAACCAACATCGAATCCACTGTAGGAAATCTCACATTAGCGAACGGTTTCCCGCTTGCAACGGTTGGCGGAATTACCAACAACTACGCGGTTAATCCTGATTATCGGCTGGGATATGTCCAGATCAGAAATCTCGACATCCAGCAGCAAATCCGCCCGACCTTATTGCTGAACATTGATTACACCGGCACCAAAGGAACGGACCTCGACATCCTCGAAGCTCCCAACCGGACAGCAACCGCCATTCGCATGCCAAATGTACAGGCATTCAATTTTGAGAATTCTGTAGCCGATTCTGAAGCGAATGCGGGCTCGGTTCGATTGCGCAAGAGGCTGGCCAGCGGATTTTCCGTCGGCGGAATTTACACCTTTTCCAAGTCGATCGACAATGCATCCTCAATTGGCGGAGGGGCTACCTCGGGGTCGGGATCGATCGGACTTGGCGGGGGAGGTACCGGGCCAGCCGGTGGTTCACAGGGCGGTGGTGGAGGATCAACACCGACGATCGGATCGTCCAATGTGGCGCAGAATGCTTTCAATCTCTCGGCCGAACGCGGCCTCTCCAGCTTCAACCAGACACAAAGGCTCACCGTCGACTATTTATGGGAATTGCCTTTCGGGCGCGATCGCCACTGGCTCTCGGGCGGCGGCCCTATGCCCGCAGTCTTTGGAGACTGGCAATGGAGCGGTGACTTCACCCTCGCTACAGGATTGCCCTTTACCCCTCGCTTCCTGGGCGATTTTGCCGACGTGAACCGCGGCTCAAACGGAACACTTCGCCCCAACCTTGTTCCGGGAGAGTCCGTTCCCGTCGCAAATCCATCCATTGCCCAGTGGTTCAACACCGCCGCCTTTGTTGCGCCTCCGACCGGGCAATTTGGTGACGCACGCCGCAACAGCATTATCGGCCCCGGCATGAAAGTTTTTGACATGGCTCTTTCCAAAATGATTTCGCTGAAAGGGTCTCGAATGCTGGAGCTTCGGGCGCAGGCGACCAACGTCTTCAATATGCCGAATTACTCGACGATCGATACAGTTGTAAACTCTCCTACTTTTGGAAGAGTCACCGCCGTTGGTGCGATGCGGCAGCTCACGATGACGGCTCGGTTCCGGTTTTAGGAGTCCAAAATGATTTCTACACTCACGCTATCGCGAACCGGAATTCTGAGAGTCCTACTCGCCGTCGCATTACTGCATAACGTCGTGACTTCACAGGAGCCCACCGACTATACCGTTCGCGTCCAGAGTGATCTTGTGTTGGTCAATGTAACGGTCAGAGACAAGGCCGGAAACATCGTTAAGAATCTGAAGCCGGAAAACTTCAGCATCCTTGAGGACAACAAACCTCAAAAGATCGCTTCCGTCGACCTGGAGAACGTCGACGCGGTGGCTATGCAAAATGTCCCAGTGACCCAGGCGCTGCCTGAACAGACTCATGCAGCCGGCCCGGGCGCGGCTACGTTTTCATCAAGCGCTACTGATCGCTTCAAAGACCGGAGACTGATCGTCCTGTTTTTCGATCTCTCAGCTATGCAGCCCGACGAGATCGATCGTGCCGTCACTTCTGCGGAGCATTACGTCGATACGCAAATGGCTCCGGCAGATCTGGTTTCAATCGTCTCTCTGGGCAGTTCACTGCTGGTCAACCAGGATTTCACACCAGATCACGAATTGTTGAAGAAGCAATTGCAAATGTTCAGCACGGGCGCTGGACAAGGCTACGAAGAAGGGACAACGGGATCAACGGAAGGTACACCGGATACCGGCCAGCCGTTCACTGCCGATGACACGGAATACAACATCTTCAATACCGATCGCAGACTCGAAGCTTTGCGTTCCGTCGCAGAGAAGCTCTCACACTTGCAGCAAAAGAAATCGCTGATTTATTTCTCCGGCGGCATGGACCGCACAGGAATCGAGAACCAATCCGAACTTCGGGCGGCCGTCAATGCTGCCGTCAGGTCGAACATGGCCATCTATACGATGGACCTTCGTGGATTGCAGGCTTTTGTCGCCGGCGGAGAAGCCCAGAACGCAAGCCTGCGTGGAACCTCTCCATACTCCGGTCAATCGATGATCAACGCCCTGAACTCGAACTTTACGACGCAGGAAACATTGGTAACGCTCGCCAGCGACACCGGAGGTCGCGCGTTCCTCGATTCGAACGATTTCACTCAAGTCTTCAAAGGAGTTCAGCAAGATACCTCGACCTACTATTTGCTTGGGTACCGCAGCAGCAATCCAGCCAGGGACGGACGCTATCGGCATATCACTGTGAAAGTCAATCTCCCCGGAGTAAAGATCGACTATCGCCGCGGTTACTACGCTCCTGCTGACTATCAGCATTCGACAAAGGAAGACAAAGAACTCCAGTTACAGGAGCAACTGGCCTCCGAGTTGCCGGCAACCGACCTGCCGCTTTATCTGAATGCGGCTTATTTTCGAATGGAAGCCGGCAAATACTTTCTGTCAGTTTCTCTTGTGGTACCGGGATCAGAAATCCCATTCACGCGCAGCAGTGATCGCGATAAGGCGAACCTCGATGTGATCGGTCTCGTCCTCGATCCCGAACAGCACCCCTTAACCCACATTCGCGACACGGTCAAACTTGCGGTCGATGCCTCGTCAGAGGTCCGCAAGAAGAACGTGCAGTACAACACCGGTCTGAGCCTGCCTCCCGGCAAGTATCATCTCAAGTTTGTCGTGCGCGAAAATCAAACGGGGCAAATGGGCTCATTCGAAACAGACCTGGTCGTACCCGACCTGAAATCTCAGCCCGTTAAAATGAGTTCGATTGTCCTCGCCAGTCAGGTCCAACCTGCAAAGAAAGCCGCGGACCCGAGCCCACTGATTCGCAACGGCGAAGAGATCATCCCCAACGTCACGCACGTATTTTCCTCGGCGCAGCATCTCCTTCTTTACTACGAAATCTATGCGCCGGGCCGAGCAAATGCGGTGCCTGCCCAGTCCGAAGCGCCCGCTTCTCACATTCATCTGCTAACAAGCGTTGCCTTCTTTCGCGGTAAAGCGAAAGTTTTCGAGAGTTCTCTCGCGGAGCTGACACAACTGAACGCCCGGGATCGAAAGGCTGGCGTATTTCAACTGGACCTCCCACTCAATTCGCTATCACCCGGTTTCTACACGGGACAGGTGAATGTTATCGACGACGCGTCTGGTTCCTTTCTTTTCCCAAGATTCGCTCTCCTGATTCGCCCCGAAGTCAAGACCGAAGCGCACTAGGATTGCAAGAGAACCGCTGGACAGCTGCGGCCCGAAAGGGTTTGGTCGCGTCTTCTCGCCGCTGGGCACAAGTTGGGGCACACGCGAAAAACGGGCTGGTGTTAAAACTCAAAGGACCGCGAGAGCAAGAATCCTCAATAGCGCATGAACGATGGAAGTTGTGGCGCCGGGAGGGGGAACCGAACCCCCACAGGCCTTTTGGGCCCTGCGGACTTTAAGTCCGCTGCGTCTGCCAATTTCGCCATGATAACAAACACCTTACACAGAATTAACTGCGAAACTGTGCAAGTAGATGTGCCGGTTTTGGCATTTTCCACCGATGGCACATGATGTCTGTGTCGACCACCCAAAGCATTCAGCTGACGACGCTCCGCGGACGGTTAACGGAAGACACGGCGCCGATGCGTGTGCATTGTCATATCATGCTGGGGCAAAGGAGCAGTATCAATCCGAATCATGTTCACGCGAATCATAGTTTGTTTCCTCCTGGCCCTGATCTCATCCCAAGGCCTGTCCGCCGCCGATTTTACGATGAAGGTGACCGACAAGAATTATCTCGATACTCAAGGTTTCAGCGTATTTCTCTACGACAGCACGTACCATCCGGTTTTTGTGGACCAAAAGAACACGGCCATGGAGATGATTCTCCACGGTCAGCGCATCGCCACGAACGGCGACGTGCGCCTGATGCCAACGCCGGAGCAGTGGGACCTGGTGGCAACGCTCAAGGGGCGCCATGCCGATAACACGGGCAACCGGCTCACTGCCGACCTCGCCTTCCCGACCTTCGACTTCAGTTACACGCTGGAAGTCGCAGCGGAACCAGGCGGCGTGAGGGTTAGCATCAATCTCGACAAACCGCTACCGCAGAAACTGGCGGGGCGGGCGGGCTTCAATTTGGAGTTCCTGCCCTCGATCTACATGGGCAAGGCTTACCTGGTGGACGGAACCAAGGCCGGCATCTTCCCGCGTACGCCTAACGATCCGATGACGAAGGTTATGCCCCTGCCGGATGAACCGAAAAAGGCGTACTACCTGGAGGACTGGGACAAGGCCAAGGGATACACTCAGCCGATGCCGTTCGCCGAAGGCAAGAGCATCACTCTGGGAATCGACGACGCGCGTGCCCGGGTGAACGTGGTTTCGGATACGGCCAACCTCATGCTCTTCGACGGGCGCGACCGCGCGCCAAATGGCTGGTTCGTGCTGCGTTCGCTGATCCCTTCGGGCAAGACCACCGGCGCTATCGTCTGGCACATCAGGCCGGACGTGATTCCGAACTGGATGCGTCCACCGGTGATCGCGCACAGCCAGGTCGGTTATGCGCCGAGTTTCTCCAAGGTGGCGGTGCTCGAACTCGACCCGAAGTACAACGCTCCAAAGACGGCCAGAGTACTGCGCCTGATGGAGGACGGATCTTACCAGCAAGTGTTCGAGGGACCAATCACACCTTCAACTCCATGGCTGCGCTACGTCTACTCAAAATTCGACTTCACCTCCGTGAACGACCCGGGACTCTATGTCATCGAGTACGCTGACCAGCGTACGGCGCCCTTCCCAATCTCAAAGGACGCTTACGCCAACATCTGGCAGGACAGCCTCGACCATCACCTCGCGGCGCAGATGGATCACGTATCTGTTCGCGAAGGCTACCGCGTGTGGCATGGCGCTTCGCATCTGGATGATGGCCGGATGGCGCCGGTAGTTGGGGAGCAATTCGACGGGTGGAATCAGGCAACGGCAACGGACGGGAAGTACAAGGGCGGCGATCACATCCCCGGGATGAACGTGGGCGGCTGGTACGATGCCGGCGACTTCGACCTCGAGGAGCCTGCGCAACTGAGCGTGATTCAGAGCCTCGCTCTAGCCTATCGCGAATTTAATCTCAAGTACGACGAGCTTACGGTCGATGAAGGCGCCCGTGAAGTTGAGATGCACCGTCCCGATGGCGTGCCGGATACGGTACAGCAAGTTAAGCACGGCGCGCTGCTCATACTGGCGCAGTTCCACAACATCGGCCACGCCATCCGCGGCACCCACGAGCCGGATCTGCGACAGTACACACAGGTGGGTGACGGAGCGTCGAAAACCGACGGCCGCATTTACGACCCGAGGCTCGGCCCGAACGAGACAAAGGGCGATTATTCCGGCAAGGCGGATGATCGCTGGATCTTCACTACGAACAATCCCTTTTTCCAGTGGAATGCCATTGCGGCACTGGCTGCGGCAGCCGATACGCTGAAAGGCTGGGACGACGCATTGGCGAAAGACTGTCTCGATACTGCGATCAAAGCATGGAACGACGAGAAGGCTCATCCAACACCGGCAGGCGGCGTGCTGGCTGCGTCTCAGGGTGCGGTCTCCGGTCGCAAGCCAGCTGCCAGCTCGGCCGCTACGACACACTCTCCCGCCACTAACGCACCACCTACTCCGCCGGCTGGCCGTGGCCGATTCGGCCCCGGACTGGAATGGGCTGCGACTTTGGAATTGACCATCGCCACCAATGGTGCCGAGCCATACAAGTCTCGTCTGAAGGAATTGTTCCCTCAGATGATCACAGCGGAGCAGATGGACCTCCGCGGTTGGACAGCAGTCCGGGCGTTGCGTTATCTGGACGCCAGCGCGAAAGATCAGATGCGCGAAGCTGTGAAGACCTACATGGCGGGCTTGGACAAGCGGCTGGACGAGACGCCATTCGGCGTGCCCCCGAGCCTCGGAACCTGGGGCGGATCTGGCACCGTGGTGGACATGGGCATCCGAATGTATTTCCTGCACAAAGCGTTTCCGGATCTAGTGGGCCCCGACTACACACTTCGCGCCGTCAACTACATTCTAGGCACGCACCCGGTATCCAGCACTTCGTATGTAGCCGGAGTCGGCACGGTCTCGAAGACGATGACGTACAGCAACAACCGCGCCGACAATGCTTACATCCCAGGTGCCGTGATTCCCGGTTACATCGTCATCAAGCCGGATTTTCCTGAGTGCATCGACGACTTCGGATTCCTGTGGTTTGAAGATGAAGCCGTAGTGGCTGGGTCGGCCAGCTGGATCGTGGCCGGCAACGCCGCGGACGCAATCATTAGAGAATCGAAATAGACCCAGTACTAAAGGCGCTGGAACAGAAATAGTCTTGCTCGATGCTCAAAGGGTGAATGTTCGATCACTCCTGGATTGCATCTTCTCGGCAAGCTTCAGTGCCATATCTACTTCCGAGCTGGCGGTTACCGCTCTGTTCATAAGGCAATCGGGTGCGAGGGCCGTCGAATGTCGAAGTACGAGGTTAGTCTTCATTGAATACACCTGCCGTCCATTTCCATGGCGGGTAGGTTCTAGAGAATCGAGCAACGCTGAAAATGACAAGCGGGCGATCTCGGTCTGCGACATCTGCACTGTCGTTAGTGGTGGCGCCATGAATTGGGCCAGCTTGATGTCATCGAATCCTACGACCGACAAGTCTCGCGGAATACTGAGATCTAGGTCGAATGCCGCTCGCATCACGCCGATGGCCGTCATATCGTTTGAACAGAGCACAGCGGAAGGGCGATCGGGCATGGCAGCAAGGGCGGACAACGCTTCCATACCAGCTTCAATCGAATGATCCCCATCAACGAACAGTTCCGGACGTACCTCCAAGCCGATTTCCTTCATGCATCTTTCAACCGCGGATCTGCGTATAGTAGCGGTTTTCAAATCTCGTGGGCCGCCGATAAAGGCGATACGCTCATGTCCCAATGCCGCCAAGTGCTGTACAGCCTGCCGGATTCCGTGCTCATAATCAACCAGGACGGTCTTTAGCAACGGTCCGGATGAATCCGCATCGACGACAAACACGGGCACATTTCGTGCAGTTAGGGCCTCGATGAGCGGCAACTCGTTCCCAAAGGTTAGAATCGCGACTCCTCCTACCCTACGCTCAATCATTTGCCGAGCCGCCATCTCCAACAATCGTGGATCGTGGTCGATAGAACTCAACAAGATTTCGTAATTGTACTGAGCGCCCAGCTTCGCGAAGGTTTGCACGATCTCCGGGAAAAAGGGGTTGGCAATCTCGGAGACGATGAGGCCGAGACTACGACTGCGTCCGCGCACCAGCGCGCGAGCGTTTGTGTTCGGGAAGTAGCCTTCCTTTTCAATCACCTTCCGAATGCGTCTGGCTAGAACGGGGTTGACGGTGGGTACGCGATTAATCGCGCGCGACACGGTGGCCGTGGATACTTTGGCCAGTCGCGCGATTTCCCGAAGTGTCAGTCCTTCCCCCATAGTTATCGCTACAGTTAGCGACTATTTTGCCACAGAATGGTACACCTCTTCCTATTCTTTTGCGGGTTTAATTGAACCTAAAATCCACGCCTCTACGAGGAATGGTCGAGATAATTCGAAAAGCATACGCCAGCCTGGCCCGGAATCCGCAGATGGAGGCCGACGGCCGATAGCTCATTAAGCAGTGAGCAAGCAGGCCATTCGGCTTCGAGGAAATTCAATCTGCAACGTTCTTTGGGAAACCGCGACCTTGATTCCAAGATCACTCGGGTATAGGAGCTTTGGCTCCGGGTACGTCCACGGGATTTTGGCGGTTGCGGGACCATCCAGTCGCCAGACTCCCAACAGAGTTTGACTAGGAGAGCGCATCCCGAGTGCAACTGGAGCATTGGGGTTCGTGATATCAGACATTCCTAGCGGATAAAACGGAATTGCTTCCGGAATGTGTTTGCGAAGGACTTCTTTATAGATCCTGATGCCCTCGGCTACTTGTTTTCCCGCTTCCGGCGAAAGCGAGTCCAGTCGCCCACTTTGGTGGACGCGGCACAACATCGCAGTGACCATATTGAAGCTGGCCTGATCGGCATCCGCATTTTCCAAGGGATAAGACCAGATTGCCAATTGCTCCGGCAAAACGGCTGCTGACGTGCCAACCAGAATCGCGGGGAGCTTTCGATAATTCTCCTGATCTGTCATCGACTGTATCTGCAGGTGACTGAGCATGGCGTAATCCATGCGTCCGCCTCCGCTGCCACAGTTCTCAATCACTAAATCAGGGTTGCGATTCAGAATGCTTTCGAGCCAGGCGAGATGGGCACGATTGTGCTCAAGCAGGCCCTGTCCAAAACTATCTGCATTGAGCTCTGTTCCTTGCAGCGAATCGACGTTGTAGTCCATCTTGATATAGCCAATGCCATAGTCGTTTACAAGTCTCGCAATCACCTCATCCAAATAATTCCGCACCTCTGGGTTGCGGAAATCCAGCAGATATCTCGAATTCTTAAGCACCCTCTTGCCGTGCCGCATGAAAAACCAGCTGTCTGGCTTTTCGGCGAGAACTGATTTTGCTCCGGCGACCTCCGGCTCGAGCCAAAGCCCGGGGACCATTCCACTGCGTCGAATCTGATCGAGTACGAATTTGAGTCCATGCGGCCATCGAGTCGAGGAAGGTTCCCACGAGCCTATCGTTTGGCTCCAGTCCTCTTTAATTTCTGCATACCATCCCGCGTCGATTACAAAGTATTCGCACCCGGCTTTTGCGGCAGCAGCAATCAGAGGCAATTCCTTGTCCTCTGTAGGATCGCCCCAGAGACAATTCATGTAGTCGTTGAAAATGACAGAACATCGCGAATCGTTCTTGCTTGCTCTTACACAGGCAACGCGCCGATATCGAATCAGCGCTTCTACTGCTTGGTCGAACCCACCTTTCACGCAGCCAATTGCCACAGGAATAGTTTCATAGGTTTCCCCAGGTCCTAAACGCTTCCAGGCCGCGGAATGCAGGTCATCGGGACCGCCGAGATACGGGTATACATCATCAGCATGGCCGCTGCGCAACGATGCGTTAGAGATTTCCCAATACCACGATCCGTTGTGTTCGATCTGCCAGAACCAGGCCAGGCCTAGCTTCAGGTTTTCGACTATCGCCATCGGCAGGTATCGTTCTGTCGACCAACTCCCAATGCTTCCCGCCCTTGCCTGGGACCAGCTTGTTCGTTCGTTTTCTACGAAGCCCATCTCGGACGGCCGAAACGTGTGCCATTGGCCCTCCGCCATCCAGCTATTCATCGCAACATGGATGCGGAGTTCGCTGCCATATTTTTGTGGATCGGCGAGTCCGTGGAGCATTGCCGAACTCAAGAATTCGACACCGATTGCTGCACCATTGTTATTCGTAACTCGTGAATGCCGTCGGACGACCGGAACGCCGTCGAACCCCTCATAAACAGAATCCACCTGCAAGTTCAAGAGCGAGTCTGTGTGCGAGCAGATCAGCCGCTTGCCTGCAACGGTAGATTCCTCGCGAGATCCCGCGAACAACAGTCGGGCGCCGGGTTGGCCTATGCCCGATTTCATACCTGGATCTGGAGAGTTTTCTCCACTGCACTGCAGGGCGACTTCTACACCAGAGGAATCGTCTCGCTTAACCAAACTACCGGAGGGGAGAAGACGCTTTTGCCGCAGTTTTCCGGCCTGTACCTCAAACGAAAAAACTAGATTTCCGGTCTTCCATTGAAATGGCTGGAGCTGGTTCGAATCAGCGATGAGACGAAAAGGCACAAGTGCGCCTATTGCCATGCTGCCGCCAGTTTTGATGAAGCGTCTTCGATTTGCGAGCATACTCAGTTTCGTCAACTGCTGCCCGAACGTCATCCGACCCGCAGGCTCCCGGGAGTCATGACAGCAGTCGTCCCCACGCTTCAAGGAAACGTCATGCGGAGTGCATAAGCGTACTTGGTCGGCTCCTGCGCCGGCATTCGGACATGGAGGCCGTCGAGCCGCTGGTCGAACTGCAGTTTCGCATCGCTGCCTAACAAGGTTACGGACTGTACACGTTCGCTGCCGACGGTCGAAGCGAGCGAGTGAATTACAATCTCGCCATTGGTCGGCCAGCCGAGTCCGATCGCGTAGAGCACATTGCCTTTGGTCGTGAACCGAAAGTCCTCGGCTGTATAGCGTGTCGTGTCGGTATCGTGAAAAGATCCGGACGCCACCTTGGTTGGACCTTCGCCATAAGTCCTCCACGGCCGAGTACCGTAGATCGCTTCCCCATTTACATTCAGCCACGCGCCAACATCGAGAAGCACTTGCTGCACCTCCTCTGGGATGGTGCCATCAGACCGTGGGCCGATGTTCAAAAGCAGATTGCCGTTCTTGCTGACGATATCGATGAGTTGATGGACCACGAACTCTGGCGACTTGAACGTGTCGTCCTTGATATAGCCCCAGGATTTGTTACTCACAGAGGTGTCGGTTTGCCAGTAGAGGGGACGGATATCGCCAAGCTGTCCACGTTCCAGATCAAGCACGGCGGAGTGCTCCTGCATGGCATAGTCTTTGTAATTGATCACTCCAACGTGATCACCGTACTTCAGGGAACTGTTGTAATAAAAGGCGGCGAACTTGCTGAGATTTGGCCGGATCGATGCCTGTCCGACCCACCAATCGAAGTAGACGATGTCGGGATGATATTTGTCGACGAGTTCAACGCCCCGAGCCAGCCAATCGTTGGCCCATTCCGACGAAACATAAGTGAAATCATTGCCGACGGGAGTTCCCCAGTTGATGACTCCAACTTGTGCTGGGCCATAGAACGCAGCATATTGCGGGTCGTTAACGTCCGATGGGATCTTGCGGCCCACGCCCAGGAAGAAATCGTGTTCTACACGATGCGACGAGACGCCAAAATGCAGTCCCTCGGCTCGCACTGCCTTGGATAGATCACCAATCACATCGCGATGCGGTCCCATCTTGGCCGCCGTCCAATCGCTCAACCCGCTGTCGTACATGGCAAAGCCGTCGTGATGCTCTGCAACGGGCACGACGTATTTTGCACCAGCTTTTTTGAACAGCTCGGCCCAGGCGGAAGGATCAAAATGCTCGGCCTTGAACATGGGGATAAAGTCTTTATAGCCGAACTTGTCCTGTGGTCCGTAGGTAGCGATGTGGTGCTTGTATGCATCGAATCCAGGTTCATACATATTTCGGGGATACCATTCGTTGCCGAAAGCAGGAACCGAGTAGGCTCCCCAATGGATGAAAATGCCGAACTTGGCGTCCTTGTACCACTCCGGCACTTCGTACTTCTGAAGTGATTCCCAGTCGGGGCGGAATGGACCCTGCTGATCGAGGCTTTCGACTTTCTTCAGCAAGGTGACGCGTTCGGAATCGTATTTGCTGCTCGCTTTCTGCCAGATTTGGTCGATGCTAGCAGGCTCCTGAGTGGCGGTTGGAGCCGTGGCACTCTGGGCGTGCGCCATTGAAACCGCAGACGACAGTAGCAAAATTGTGCCAGCTTTAAGAATTGAGACTAAACGAGGTGAAAGCATCATTGCCCTTTCATCAGATGCATCGTCGATTTCTGTCGGATCAATTCAGCAGCAATGTTTGGTCATGCAGCAATAACGGCTCAACAACAAACGATAAGAACCTCAATCCATGTTGACCATAATCTTTCTGAATCGTGATGGATTCTCGCTCCAGGAGCGCAGCGCGTCGGCTGCTTGCTCAAGGGGAACGGTCAAACTCACGGCCTGATCAAGGGGGAACAACCCGGCTTCGAGAAACTTGATGACCGCTTCAAAATCCCACGGTTGTGCGTTTCTGGAGCCGAGAACATCCAGTTCCTTCTGTACGAACAGCCTGGTTTCGTAACTGACCGGTTCCTTTGCGTACCCGATGTACACCACGCGCCCGGTGAATGCAACTTCTTCGACCGCTGCTCGGAACGTTGCCGCGGTGCCAATCGCTTCGATGGCAACATCCGGTCCCCGGCCTTCGGTCATTTCCAGCAATCGGTCGTGCAGCGGCTCGCGCGCGCTATTAATGGTGAGTTGAGCACCAGCCATGCGCGCCAGTTCGAGTTTTTCGTCATCCACATCAATGCCGATCGTGCGCGCACGCCGGGAACTTGCGGCGGCTACGACCCCAAGGCCCACTCCGCCACAGCCCCAAATCGCAACTGTATCTTCTGCAGTGACACGTCCACGTGCGACGGCATGAAATCCCACTGTCAGCGGTTCCACCAAGCACAGCTCTTTCAGGGTCAGCTTAGCGGGATACAGTCTTTGTCGCGGCATCACAATGAATTCGGTGAGGGCGCCATCCCTTTGCACACCAAGAGTCTGGTTGAACTGGCAAGCGTTTGGACGTCCGCGCAGACAGGAAGAGCATTGGCCGCAGTTCGTGTATGGGGAGATGGCTACGTTCGTCCCAGCAGCCAATGTGCCTTCACGTCCTGGATCTTCCACCACCGTAGCCGATACTTCATGGCCCAGAATGCGGGGATACGTGACGAGTGGATTGAGTCCACGGTACGAATTCAGATCGCTGCCACAGAATCCCACGAAGCGGACCTTGAGCAATACGTTCGTATCGGTGAGCACCGGATCGTCGATGGTCTCCAGATCAGCCCGGCCGGGTTTGCGAAGAACAAGCGCTCTCATGTCTGTACTCCGTGGAAAATAATCGGTAAAGTTATCGATGTCAACTTTGGAAGCACGAGCTGCGTATGAACATACGAATGAAGGACATTGCCAAAGACCTTGGAGTATCCCTGATCACGATTTCCAAGGTCCTGAGAAATCATCCTGACATCGGAGATGAGACCCGTGAGCGGGTCCTCGCGCGCGTGAAAGAGCTGGACTATCGTCCGAACTTTGCTGCACGCAGCCTGGTGACCGGCCGCTCGTATCTTGTGGGCCTCGTCGTTCCTGATCTGCTGCATCCCTTCTTTGCAGAAGTAGCCAAGTCTCTCTCCGAAGTCTTGCGACAAAGTGGCTACTACCTGATCGTTTCCTCGTCTGACGAAGATCCGGATCTTGAGGAGGTCGAGATCAATCACTTGCTGGCACGGCGGCTCGACACCTTGATCATTGCATCGTGCCGCACGACCGTAGATGTTTTCTTTCACATCGAAAAGCAGAACACGCCGTATGTATTGATTGATCGATGCTTGCCTGGTCTTTCGGCGAACTTCGTTGGCGTAGATGACGAATTGGTGGGGATGCTCGCCACTAAGCACTTGATTGATATTGGTTGCAAAAAGATTGCTCACATTTGTGGACCGGAGATCAGTCCCGGGATTCGTCGGATGGAAGGATATAAACGGGCCCTCATGCAAGCTGGGATGAAAGTAATCGACAATTACATCATCACGCAGCGCAAGGGAGATGTCGGAACCAAACAGGGCGGCGCAGAAGCCATGCGCCAACTCTTAAGCCTCGATCCCAGACCTGACGGGTTATTCTGCTTCAACGATCCGATGGCAATGGGCGCCATGAATTATGCGCTGGATCACGGAGTTCGAATCCCAGAGGATTTGGCGGTCTTGGGCTGCGGAAATCTCCACTACGATGATTCACTTCGTGTTCCACTCTCAAGCATCGACCAGCAGAGCCGGAAAATCGGAGAAGAAGCGGCGCGAATTGCATTGGGCATTCTGAATTCAAAACTGCCGCCAAAGCCGCAAACTCTGGTGCTGCAGCCGGAGTTGATTGTGCGCGAATCAACCCAACGACGTACGGCTAAGAACATTTCAAAGAAGACGCGAGCAGGCGTCAAGCGAAACCACAGCCATTAAAAAGGCTCCTTCGGTTGGCAGACCTTTCTTGCCATCTGGTATTTTGCTTCTGGAAGTCGTTACAGTTAGCGATATAAATATGCGAATGAGATCGACCTTGCTTCGATCGAGGAGTCTCTGGACTTCTCTTCTTCTCGGCCTATGCTGGGCCACCTGGAATACCCAAAAGGCGACTGCTCAACTGTGGGATGTGCCCCTGCTTCCTCCAGTCAAGTACGCGCAAGCGCAGGACGGCATGACGGCCAAGATCGGAAACGAGAGCCTTCACATTTCCGTTTGCCGTCCCTCCGTTATCCATTTCGTCTCGACGCCCGAGCCGAATAAGGTTCGACAAAGCCAGCCGTGGATGCTCGATTCGAAAGAATCGTGTCCTGGCGCAAAGTTTCAGGTGTCAGAAACAAAAGATGCCGCGGTCCTCACCACCGATACATTAAAGATCGAGCTTTCGCTTAAGTGGGGCAACGTCCAATTCAGCACGCCGAGAGGCGAGAATCTCTTGCGCGAGCGGAACTCGATTCCCCGCACCTACGAACCGACTGAATTGAATGGCGAAAAGACGTTTCACGTCGAGGACAGGTTTGCGCCGGATTTCTCGGAAGGCTTCTACGGTTTGGGCCAACACCAGAGCGGAATGTTCAACTACCGAGGCGCGACCGTGGAACTTGGGCAAAACAATACCGATGTCGCAATCCCTTTGCTGTTGTCGAGCAAAGGCTATGCCTTGATGTGGAACACAGCCTCGCTGACGCACGTCGATAATCGCTTCCCGCTGGAACTGAATCTGGATTCACTTGCCGGCCATGCCGTCGACTACTACTTCATTTACGGCCCGGAGATGGATCAGCTCATCCACGAGTATCGGAACCTTACCGGGCATACACCGATGCTGCCGAAGTGGTCGTATGGATTCTTCCAGTCGAAGGATCGGTATATTTCGCAAGAAGAAGTTCTGGCAATCGCACATCGCTATCGTGAACAGCGCGTACCGCTCGACGGAATTGTTCAGGACTGGTTCTGGTGGAAATCAGAAGGTGATCCGATCTTCAATTCCAATTTCCCCGACGTTCCCGGCGAACTCAAGCAACTCCATGATGAGCATGTCCACGCCATGCTCTCCGTTTGGGGGTTGTTTGATTCCAAGTCTCAGAACTTCCAGCAAATGACGCAGCAACACCTGGATGTTCCCAATGCCCATGTTTACGATGCTACAAATCCCAAAGCGCGCGATTTCTACTGGAACAACCTTGCTGGCAAACTCTTCTCCCTAGGTTGGGATGCATTCTGGCTCGACAGCGCGGAACCGGAAGAATATTGGCCGCACATGGGTGATGCTATTTTGCGGGATAAGAAGATATCGATCGGCAATGGCGCTGAATACACGAACATCTTTCCGTTCATGCACACGCTGGGGGTCCAGGAACACTGGAAAGCTTCCACTGAACAGAAGCGAGTTTTTCTGCTGACGCGGTCTGCTTTCCTCGGCCAGCAGCGAGTTGGCGCGGCAGTCTGGTCAGGTGATGTGTACGGCTCGTACTGGGGGTTGCGCCATCAAGTGGCCGCAGGGTTGAACTTCGCGCTTTCCGGATATCCCTATTGGACAACCGATATCGGAGGCTATTGGCCACCGCTTGACAGGCCCGTCGAGGATCCAAAATTCCAGGAACTCTATGCACGATGGTTCGAGTACGGTACTTTTTGTCCGATTTTCCGCACGCATGGGCACAGGCCTCAGAATGAAATCTGGGCGTTCGATAAAGTCGAGCCGATTCTGATCCAATACGACAAGCTGCGCTACCGCCTCATGCCTTACATCTATTCCTTGGCGTGGCGAGTAACAAACGACGACTACACGATCCAGCGGCCGCTGGTTGTGGATTGGCGCTCGGATGTCAGAGTTCGCGACATTAGCGATCAGTTCATGTTCGGTCCTGCGTTCCTCGTCAACCCCGTGCTGCAGCCTGACGCTACGCACAGAGCCTTGTATCTGCCGGACGCCCCGGCTTGGTATGACTTCTGGACGGGGACTTCGCAAACTGGAAGCCGGGAAATCGACGCGGAGGCCCCTCTCGATCGCATTCCCCTCTACGTGCGTGCCGGTTCGATTCTTCCTCTCGGTCCGGAAATCGAGTACGCGGACGAGAAACCCGCGGGGCCTATCGAATTGAGGATCTATTCCGGAGCCGATGGAGAATCCGTCCTCTATCAAGATGCCGGCGACGGTTACGACTATGAGCACGGTATGCACTCTGTCATCCCAATGCACTGGTCGGAGTCAAACCGAACTTTGACGATTGGTCCGCGAGAAGGGGAATATCCCGGAATGCCTGCAAGTATGGAGATGAAGGTGGTGTTGGTATCTAAAGGACACGGAACAGGTCTTGAACTGACTGCGAATCCGGACAAGCTCATTGTTTACAACGGACAATCAATTTCGGTTCAAGCGCGGTAAGAACTGCCGCGTAACAGCTAAGGACGTATCAGGGGTCCAGGAGTAGGAATGAACTATTACAAAATCTTTTCGCGGGCCGCAGTCATCGTTGCGATTCTCGCCTCCACCTCAGTCGCGCAGGAAACTTCCAGCCTGCCATACATGAATCCCAAGCTCTCTCCTGAGGAGCGCGCAGCCGATCTCGTCCACCGTATGACGCTAGAAGAGAAGGCCTCACAGCTGGTCAATCAGGCACGCGCCGTACCGCGATTGAACGTTCCTTCTTACGATTGGTGGAGCGAAGCCTTGCATGGCGTCATTTCCGATGGCGTAACCGAATTTCCCGAACCTATCGGTCTGGCTGCCACGTTCGATGTGCCCCGCATTCACGAAATGGCGACCGCCATCGGTATCGAAGGCCGAATCAAACACGATCAGCATGAGCGCGCCGGTCATTCCAACATTTTCGAGGGTCTCGATTTCTGGGCGCCCAACGTCAACATCTTTCGCGATCCTCGTTGGGGACGCGGCCAGGAAACCTACGGCGAAGATCCCTTTCTGAGTGCTCGGTTAGCCGTTGCGTTTGTGACCGGTATGCAAGGCGACGATCCCCACTACTACCGTGTCATCTCTACGCCTAAACACTATGCCGTTCATAGTGGTCCTGAGCCCACGCGCCACTTCACCGACGTGGACGTCAGCAAACACGACGAGGAAGACACGTATTTACCCGCGTTTCGTGCGGCCGTCGTGGAGGGCAAGGCAGGGTCAGTTATGTGTGCTTACAATGCGATCAATGGCGAGCCCGCGTGCGCGAGTCAATTTCTTCTGCAGCACACTCTTCGCGGTGCTTGGGACTTCCAGGGTTATGTGGTCTCTGATTGCGACGCTGTGCGCAACATTTTCAACGGGCACCACTACCGCCCCACGCAGCCACAGGCCTCAGCAATCTCGGTGATCCGCGGTATGGATAACGAATGCATCGATTTTGCCAAAGTGAGCGACGACCACGATTACAGACCCTACATCGAGGCTGTACAGCAGGGATATCTCCCGGAAAGCTCGGTCGACACTGCTCTCATTCGTCTATTCACGGCGCGTATCCGTCTTGGCATGTTCGATCCGCCCGCGGTGGTGCCTTACATGAACATCGACGAGAAGCAACTAGACAGTCCCGCTCACCGCGAGCTTGCCCGTCAGATTGCCAATGAATCGATGGTTCTGCTCAAGAACGATGGCACCCTTCCGCTGAAATCTGCCAAGCGCATCGCCATCGTCGGCCCGCTCGCAGATCAGACTGCCGTTCTGCTCGGCAACTACAACGGCAGCACCTCGCACACAGTTTCCGTGTTGGAAGGAATGAAAGCCGAGTTCCCCGAGGCGAAGATCACCTACGTGCCCGGCACTCAATTCCTTTCCAATCAGGCAGATCTTGTGCCGGCGTCCGTCTTGACTACTCCGGATGGCAAGCCCGGCCTCAAAGCCGAATACAGTTCACGTCCCACCTTCGACGCGAAGCCGACGCCTCTCACGTCGCGCGTCGAGCCCTCCGTAAATCTGAACGAGAGCAATGTCCCCGCGCAGGCGAAAGGGATTGCCGGTCTGTGGGTGCAGTGGACGGGATCTCTCAACCCCACGGCAACCGGCGACTATCTGTTGGGACTCAGCGTCGACGGCTTCGGTCGCCTGTCGGTCGATGGCAAGGAGATTACGACTCTCTGGGGCAAGAACATTAATCTGAGCCCCGTTCACCTCGAAAAAGGTCAGCCCGTAAAGCTTGAAGTCCGTTATGGCCGCACCGGGGAGGGCAAGCCACAAGTGCAACTCCTGTGGGCTCGCGTGAACAACTTGCCTGACCCTGCGGCGGTGGCGGCTGCGAAGAATGCCGACGTCGTTGTCGCTGTTGTCGGTATCACCAGTCGCCTTGAGGGAGAAGAAATGCCTGTGAGTCAGCCCGGCTTTTCCGGCGGCGACCGCACCAGCCTCGATTTACCAACGCCCGAAGAAGATTTGATCGAGACGCTTGCCACGACTGGCAAGCCGCTCGTCGTCGTGCTGATGAACGGCAGCGCGCTCAGCGTGAACTGGGCGAAGGAGCACGCCAACGCCATCCTCGAGTCCTGGTACTCCGGCGAAGAAGGCGGAGCCGCTATCGCTGAAACGCTCAGCGGCAAGAACAACCCCGCCGGACGTCTTCCTGTCACCTTTTACAAAGATGTTCATCAGTTGCCGCATTTCGAAGATTACTCAATGAAGGGACGCACCTATCGCTACTTCGAGGGCGAACCGCTCTGGCCGTTTGGATTCGGCCTCAGCTACACAACATTCAGTTACAGCAATCTCATGCTACCGGACGCCCCAGTCAACGCCGGTGATCCGCTGCACGCCTCCGTCACGGTCGCGAACAATGGAAAGATTGCCGGAGACGAAGTCGTCGAGTTGTACCTGCAATTTCCGGACGTGCCCGGTGCGCTCCGGCGCGCACTCCGCGGATTTCAGCGAGTGCACTTGGATCCCGGAGCAAGCCAGAAAGTGGAGTTCCAGTTGAACCCGCGCGATCTCAGCATGGTCACCGATCTGGGAGACATCATCGTGGCGCAAGGCAAGTACACACTCTCAATCGGGAGCGGCCAACCCGGAACCGGAGTCCCTTCAGTAAACGCGAATTTTGAAATCAAAGGGCAAATCATGCTCCCGGAATAGTTGTCGCGCGGGCCCTGAACGGGGAGGGATGCGCAAATGTTTCACGCGAGCTTTGACGCAAGGTTCAGAGATTGAGGCGATATGCATACGAGATTCTTAAGAAACACTCTTTTGGCATTTGTCTCGACTATTTGTGTTTGGGCGCAGGAACCGAGTTCCTGCGCGAAGCTGGCCAACTTCAAAGCCGAGAATGTTGAAATCACCAAAGCGGCGGCAGTTGCTGCGGGCACCACCGAGACCATTCCCTGGAACCAGACTCGCACTGCACCTTTGCCTTCATATTGCCGAGTTGAAGGTGTAATGAACCGGCGCACGGGAATTGATGGAGAAGAGTTTGGAATTACCTTCGCATTAGCCATGCCCGAGCAATGGAATGGCGACTTGCTCATGCAAGGCGGCGCTGGAAGCAACGGTATCGTAATGCCTCCCCTTGGATTGAACGCTGCCGGAGACACGCCCGCTCTCATGCGCGGATTCGCCGTTGTGAGCACTGATTCCGGTCACAAGAGCCGCCATCCGGGACTTGACTTCGGTTTCGTGCGTGATCAGCAGGCGTATCTAGACTTCGCGTACCTCGCGAATGCTGAGGTTGCTGCCTTAGCCAAAGAACTCATCGCGCAACACTATGGCAAACCAGCCGCCTTTTCGTACTTTTCTGGATGCTCCACCGGCGGCCGCGAAGGCATGATTCTCTCGCAGCGTTATCCCACAGTTTTCAATGGCATCATCTCCGGCGACCCCGCGATTTGCACTGGGCTTTCCAATCTCGCGATCGGCCGATGGATTCCCGTTACCTTCAATCAAATTGCTCCGAAGGATGCAAACGGAAAACCAATCATTGAGCAGTCGATTACGGACAATGACCGCAAGTTGATCGGGGATGCTCTCATCAAAAAGTGCGACGCCAAAGACGGTCTCGCCGACGGCTTGATCTCCGATCCGCTCGCGTGCGACTTCGACCCTGAGATGTTGGAGTGCAAAGGTGAAAGGAATGACTCCTGCTTGGCTCCGGAAAAGGCGGCGGCCATCATGAAAGCCATGGGAGGGCCGAAGACGTCGAGTGGAACTCAAGTCTATGCCGGATTCCCTTACGACACAGGCATCACGAACGGACCGCCATTCCGAGGATTGCTCTCACCCGGCCCCGGTATTTTCGGGCCTGCGACGACGGACATGACAATGGACGTTGATAAGGAAGCTCTGGCGGCCAGCCAGCCGTTCGTGGATTCGATGTCCACGAATTTGACGACTTTCTCTGCGCATGGAGGCAAATTGATCTTCTACCACGGCAATAGCGATCCGTGGTTCTCGCCTCTGGACACGTTCGATTACTACAAGAATATGGCGGCTGCAAATGGGAGCCTCGTCGCCGTGTCGAAATGGAGTCAGTTCTATTTCGTTCCCGGGATGAGCCACTGTGCCGGAGGTCAGGCTCTCGATCAGTTTGATTTGCTGGGCGCAATGGTCAACTGGGTAGAAAAGGGCACAACGCCTGCATCTGTGATCGCGACTGGCAAAGCCTTTCCTGGGCGCAGTAGGCCGCTATGCCCCTATCCAAAGCACGCCCAATATAAAGGAACCGGAAATCCCGAAGACGCAAATTCGTTCGAGTGCCGCTGAGCAGGACGGATTTTCTCCATCACTAAGGAAACATGGGTAGGAGGGCAGAGATGAGGTACGTCGGAATTGCAATCATCCTTTTCGCAAGTCTTTGCTGTGCACAAGAGGCTGGAGATTTTCAGCCCTCTTCAACCAACGTTTGGGCAGCGCAGTATCCCAGGGTTGACGCCGCCGGAAGAGTGCAGATTCGCGTGAAAGCTCCTGACGCGACAAAAGTCAGATTGAATTTCTGGAGCGGTCCGAAAGTGGACATGGAGAAACAGCAGGATGGATTCTGGACCATCACGACTCCGCCGCTCGTTCCCGGTTTTCACTATTACACCTTGATTATTGATGGTGCGGAAGTCAGCGATCCCAATACTCACGCCTTCTTTGGCGGAGGAAAGCCCGCAAGTGGCGTTGAAGTTCCGGAGCCGGGCTCTACCTATTATTCGGTTCAAGACGTGCCCCACGGCCAGGTTCGCGAGGTCTGGTACAACTCGAAGGTGACGGGCACTTGGCGGCACGCGCTGGTCTATCTTCCGCCCGATTACGATACGAAAGCCAACGTGCGCTATCCAGTTCTCTATCTGCAACACGGCGCGGGCGAGGACGAGACTGGCTGGGTGCGTCAGGGCAACGCAAATTTCATCCTGGACAACTTGATCGCGGCCAAGAGTTGCAAGCCGATGATCGTGGTGATGGCATACGGCTACGCGCACCGCGCGGGCGAGGCGCCTGTCGATCTCTTCGCAAAGGGTTTTGGGTCACCTGAGATGTTGAAGGCGATGCAGGATATGGCTGCGGCATTTGAAGATGATGTGACGCAAGCTCTCATCCCCTACATTGATTCCACGTTCCACACGTTATCTGATCGTGACCATCGGGCCATGGCAGGCCTATCAATGGGTGGCATGCAGACCTTCCAGATCACGCTCGATCATCTGGATCTCTTCTCCTACATCGGCGGTTTCAGTGGAGCGGGCGGGATGCTCGTGCTCGGAAATCGCAAACTGGATCCCAAGACCGACTACAACGGAGTGTTCGCTGATCCGGCAGCATTCGCCAAGAAAGTACACTTGCTCTGGCTTGGTGTAGGGACGAATGAACCGGAGAGAATGCGCGCGGGACTTCAGAGACTGCACGCATCGCTTCTAGAAGCAAACGTTCAACACGTTTTCTACGAATCACCCGGCACGGACCACGAGTGGCAGACCTGGCGCCGCGATCTGAAGGATTTTGTACCCAGACTCTTCTGATCCAGCCCAGGCTCGAGGGTTAGGGCTCGGGGACCTGAGAGTGTGGAAGAGATGTGTAGGCCTAAAACACTTGTGCTTCATCAGAGAAGAATACCGTGTACGTAAACGTGTAAGTCTTAAAGGTTTTCGACCGCGCCTAAGTCGCGCCAAAAGGCTTTGCGAGCACTTTGGAGGCAATCCAGACTACCGTCGATCGGGTTTTCAGATGGCGCTCGAAAATCGCACGCAGCTGCTTTTCAGTTAGTGATTCTCTTTAGCGCCACGCGGAATAAGCCTGGCTAAACATTCCGGGCCTTTCCCCAAGGCCCCGCGTGCCAGACTTTGCTGTCGGTGCCCTTCGCCAAAACACTTTCCACAACTGGCATCACGTCTGCAAATGATTTCGGGAGCTTTCTCGAGGAAGGATCCGGCTTATGCTCACTTTTCGCATAAGCGCTTGCCACACTGCCGCACTCCAAAGCAAGCACCTTTCGACTTGGTATCGGCGTCGCAATTTGCAAACTGATTCAACCCCATACCCACATTCGATCAACTAATACAAAGGTGTCGTCGATACCATCGTCCAATTGTCGGTCCCCAACCTTTGTGGTGTGATTGCGTCAGACCGATAAAATCTGAAACCCGCACACCGAAGGTACGGAGGCACGGGAAGATCTTGCTCGTGCTCATGTCACATGACCGAAGAAAGCGGACTGGAAGCACTTTTCCATCACGGATGGCCGCCTGAGCACGGGACAGAATCCCGCGCCATCGACCTCAACAGCCCAGGCTCTTCTGAAATTCACGCCTGCGGAAAAGGCCGCGTAGATTCCTGTGAAAGGACAGCAGCAGGAGCATTTGTCGTCGGGAGTCGCCCTGGTGATTAGTCATGGCGGATCGCCTGATGATCGGGTTCTGTGACTCAAGCAACAAATAGTGGAGGTTGAAATGCCAAAGAATGTTGCTGACTTGATGTGGAAGATGCTGCAGAAAGCAGGCGTGAAGCGCTGCTACGGCATCGTTGGAGATGCGTTGAACCCCGTAATCGACGCGCTTCGCCGCAACGGGAACGTCGATTTCGTTCATGTCCGGCACGAAGAGTATGGCGTCTTTGCGGCTGTTGCCGAAGCATACTTAACCGGCAGCCTGGTTGCTGTGTGCGGGACGGCTGGGCCAGGCGTTACCCACCTGGTTAACGGTTTGATGGATGCTCGCAAAGAAGGCGCACCCATCATTGCGATTGCCGGTGATGTGGACACAAGCGTTATAGACACTGGCGCGCTCGAAGAGCTGAATCCATATCAATTCTTCGAGACTGCAGCCCTCTACGTTGGCCGCGTGCTCAATCCCGCGCAAGCGCGAGCGGTGATCAACACAGCAATTATGACGGCGGTAATCGAGCGTGGGCCGACGGTCATTTCCGTGCCAGGCGATGTGGCGATTGCCGATGCGGACTTTCGCATTGAAGACGTGAACATCCCGGTTACGCCCATCTTACGTCCCGCCGATACCGACATCGACAGACTCGCCCGAATGATCGAAGAAGCGCAGACCGTGGCGATCTTCGGAGGTGACGGGTGCCGAGATGCACGCAACGAGGTGCTCGCGCTGGCGGAGAAACTCAAAGCCCCGGTTGGATATTCGTTTCGCGGTAAGCAATGGCTGGAAAGCGACAATCCGTACGCGGTGGGGATGTCCGGCCTTCTTGGATACGGCGGCGCCTACAGCGCCATTAACAAAGCCGAGCTTTTGCTATTGCTGGGAACGGATTTCCCTTTTTCAGAGTTCCTGCCGTCGGACGGCGTAAAGAAGGTGCAGGTCGATCGTAAGCCCAAGCATATCGGCCGGCGTACTCCCGTCGATTTGTCGCTGGTCGGCGATCTGAAGGCGACGCTGACCGCCCTGTTGCCGAAAGTGTCGGCAAAGAGCGACACGAGTTTTCTTGACGATCATCTTGTCAAAACGCGCGACTTCTATGAACTGCTCAATCACTATGTCGACAAGGGCCCAGATATCAAACCGATCCGGCCTGAGTTCCTAACAGCCACGCTCTGCCATCTGGCTTCGCAGGACGCCATGTTCTTTGCCGACACGGGCACTCCGTGCATATGGCTCGCACGGCACATCCGAGGCGGAACGAACCGCAGGTTCTTCGGGTCCTTTACATGGGCGTCCATGGCGAATGCCGCGCCCAATGCATTCGGTGCGCAGCTGGCTTATCCGGGACGGCAAACCATCGCGCTCTGCGGTGACGGCGGATTCACCATGCTCGGGCTTGGCGATCTGCTTACACAGGTGCAGCGCAAGACCAAGGTGCTGCACATTATCTACAACAACGAGTCGCTTGATTTCGTCAACATTGAGCAGCAGGAGGGCGGCATCATTCCCTTCGGCGTCGATTTCAAGAACCCGAATTTTGCCAAGGTGGCCGAAGCCATGGGCGCAAAGGGAATTCGGCTGGAAGAACCTGGCGATGTAAAGGCTGCGCTCTCCGAGGCGCTGGCCTACAGCGCTGGACCCGTGGTTGTCGATGCGGTGGTGGATCCGCTCGCGCTTTCTTTTCCGTCGCACGTGCCATTTCATACGATGAAAGGCTTTACGTTGAGCATGGCGAAGCAGGTGCTGTCTGGGCGGATGGACACTGTGATCAGGACGATGGAACGGAATGTAAGGCTCGTCTGATACGGATTTTGCGATGAGGAGTTGATCCAATGCCTAAGAACCAGGGCTTCTCAACCTCAATACATCCAGCGTCTCAGAACGAACTCGACGTGTTGAAGACATATCGAAACACACAGAGCGCTACAGGGGGAGTTTCCGTATCCGATACGCTTGGTGCGGGCACGCCGAAATACGCGACCATGCCCTTCTCTGGCGCGGACGCAGCATCGGAGTGGGTCACGGTGGCTGGTGCACTTCCTGCGCCGGTTCTTATCTGCATATCAGATGTTGAGGAAACAATGAGTGCATTTGCCGCACGTCTGTCTGCTGCATGCAAGCTTCCTGTGCCCAAAGTGAGCTGCGCTGCGGTTGCTGAGGAACGCAGCCAGAGAGCCGTCGAAAGTATTGTTTCCGTATTCAAGGCACTGCAGAAAACCAGCATTCCAGCGTCACAAATCGTACTGGTTGGACGAGCGAGCGGAGCGATGCTTGCCCTTTCTGCATTGCTTCGCTTGGCAGACACGAATGAGCCGCTACCGCGTTGCGCGATTGCTCTGTCCCCGATCTTCGACACCAGGCTCCCGAGCGAATCGATGCAGGCGAATGAAGCGAAGAGCTCCATTTCGCGTCTCGGAGAGATGTGTCCGCTCTTGGTGATCGCTGAGGACGACGAAGCTACCAAAGATGATTGCGTTCGGTTCGCAGAAAGCGCCACTTCCGCAGGTATCGGAACGACTCTGTCACTGTATGCCGGGATGCCCCGCGACTTTGCGCTCTTCGATCTGCCATCGTCACGAGATTCGTTTCGAGAGATTCAAGAATTTGTTTCCCGGCGCTTGCCAAGCGGACCATCTGCGCAAGTCGTGGCTCCTCTGACGATTCAAAGAGTTGGATGGGCGGGATATGTCATCGTCAGCGAAGGCGGCACAAAAGTACTGATCGATCCATATCAGTCTGGTTCAGAAGGTTTTCATTCAGGGTTGCCGCAAAGCACGATCCAACCGAAAGATCTTTTTGACGTCGATGTTGTCGCCGTAACCCACGCAGGCTTCGATCACCGGGGTCAGAGTCTTGAGATTGTCCAGGGCGGCAACGCCATCCTGGTATGCGGTCCCGCTCTATATGCCGAGGCGATCGAACAGCATGTGCCAGCGAATCGCATGGCTCCAATGGTTTCCGGCTTCGAGGTCCGTTGCAAGGATGTAACCATCAAGGCGGTTCCTGCCAGGCATGAGTCCAGCATGGAGCTAAACGGTAAGTTTCGCTCCGATCAGCCACTAAGCTTTGTGGTGACCACGACAGCCGGCACCCGCATCTTTTGTGGTGGCGACTCCTCAATTTCAGAGGACTTCAAGACTTGGGGAAGCTTGTATTCACCTGACATCGCGATTCTCGGCATCGGAGGACTTTGGGTTGGGCCGATCGACGCGGTCGAATTACCTCCCAGAGAAGCAATGTTGGCTGCGTCCTGGTTAGGCGTGGATACTGTGATTCCGGTCCACTATGCCCCAGGTGACCCTGCGCCTTTGCAACTTCGCGCTGAAGTGGAATCTGCCGCATTACCCATCAATGTCGTGATCCTGGATTTCGGACAGACGTGGACCCGCCCGCGAGAGATAAGCAACGCCAGGCGCGCTGCGTAGTTAAAGGAGTGAGAGTTGCCGGCAAATGAAAAAGAGGATGCACGTTATGGCTGAAGGTCCAATCCTCATTGTGGAAGGGCACACCACATCACGAACCGCGTGTACTGGGAGAAGATCGATCCGTGGAAACCGCAAGCGTTCGGTTTCGACTACGCGCGGGCTTACGATGCCGGCGTGAGAGTGGTGATCGAGAACATTTCGCCGTATGGGTACAACAACTTCAATTACACCCCAAAACAAGTTTTGCGTCTGATTGAGACCTTCCACCGAGTTTTGGAACAGCACAGTGATCGCATGGGTATCGTTCTTCGTGCCGGGGACGCCCGAAAGATCGTTGCCGCCGGGAAAATGGCGGTTGTTTTGTCGGTGGAGTCCGGATTCGATCATGAGGGCGATCTCGACGTGCTTCGTTCCTTGTTCCGACTGGGGCTTCGTGGTGTCCAGTTTGCGACCCAGACGTGCTGCAATGCTTTCGCTGACAGTTCAATTGGTGGTCCTGGAGTCTGGAGCGGTATTAATTCTCGGGGACACGAACTGGTCGAACTGATGAATGAACTTGGCATTCTGATCGATGTAACCCACGCCTCGGAAGAAGCTCAGGTTCAGGTGATCGCCGCCAGTGATGCTCCGGTTGTCGCGAGTCACGTCGCGATGGAGGCGGTTTCCGGCGATGGAACCCCTGGTGAACTGATGTCAGACGCAGTGCTGCGGGCTCTGAGTAAGAAGGGAGGCATGGTCGGCATTATCGGTGTCTCGACGAGCCTGTCAAAACGTTATCGCGATTGGGCGCGAGCAAACCCGTCGAAACTTCGCGGAGGTCCGGCGGCGCTTCAGAAGATGGTGGCCTTCGATTCCCCATTAATCCCTCGCGCTCTCATGCACGGAGAATACGGCGCCTGGTTGGATTCAGAGATGCTCGGCATTCATCTCGCTACCTTCGCGCCCTGGCAGGATCCTCCGGAATCGGCGGAAGTGATCCCAACCACTGACGACTGGGCCTCGCACGTCGCCCATGTGCTCAGGACCGTTGGTCCAGAGCATGTTGGGATCGGTCTTGATATGGGGGCCCCCGCAGCTTTGTACCGAAAGACGCAACTGGCTACCAAGATCTGACGGCCGCTTTACGCCGTATCACAGACGAAAAAAACCTGAGACTTATCGCCGGGGAAAACTGGCTTAGAGTTCTTGACCAGGTGTTGCCTGGAGCGGAGAGGGTTGATCGAAGTGTAAGCCCAAACCTTGCAGCGGACTAAGATACGTCGATCCGGCGGACGATCCGAGGAATCAGAAATCAGGATAGTCGAAGATGATTATCGTTTTCGACAATCCGCACTGAAAAAGAAGGAGAGCGATTATGTCACACCATTATTCCGGCCCTGACGTCAGTTTCCCGCACGGGGACGCACGCCTGGATCTTACCGACCTATATGCGTTTCCTTCACCTGATAGACCTGGCAAATCGATCCTCATTATGAATGTTCATCCTTCCGTCGGCATTAACCCGCCGGGACCAACCACAGACGAGCCCTTCGCTACCGGTGCGATCTATGAGCTCAAGATTGACACGAACGGCGACGCCGTCGCTGACATCGCGTACCGAGTGCGCTTCTCATCCTCTGAGAAGGGCGGCCAGACCGCAACACTGCGGCGCGTTGAAGGCACCGAAGCCGCGGGAACGGGGGACGGCGGCGAGATTATTGTCGACCGCGCACCAGTCTCAACTGGACGTGAAGCGCAGGTAACGGAGGCTGGTGGCCACCGCTTCTTCGCCGGCTGGCGTAGCGATCCCTTTTTCTTCGACACGATGGGCGCCTTAAACAACCTGCAGTTTACCGGGGATGATTTCTTCACCGAGAAGGATGTGTGCAGCATCGTGCTGGAAGTACCTAACTCCGCCCTCGGGCCTAACAAGATTGGTCTCTGGCATCGCACTCTGGACGGCGCAACTGGCAAGTGGATTCAGGCGGACCGTGGTGCGCTGCCCTCGCAGTCTGTCTTCCTTACTGGCGAAAAGAAAGCTGACTACCTCGCCGCGAATCCTGCGGACGACGCCCGCTTTGTCGCTGTCTTCGCGCACTCGCTGGAGCACACGGGTGGATATACGGCAGCGGACGCAACGCGAGTGGCGCAAACCCTGTTACCAGACATCCTCTGGTATGATCCCAAGCGCCCGGCGTCGTACCCAGGAAATGGCAGGGCCCTCACCGACGACGTCATGGACCTCTTCGTTTCTATCCTCACCAACGGGAAGATAACGCGAGACAACGTAGGCCCCCACAAGGATCTGCTCGTCGACTTCCCTTACTTGGGCCAGCCGCACAAGGCACGATCAGCCGAGTTGATCGCCGCGTAGACATTATCAAGTCCACCCGGGTCAGCATACAGCGCGATACGTAGGGATATTACTAGAGTGATCATTTAGGCGGCACCAACGAAGACCGATGAGTCTACAATGCGATGTCAGCACGCGCTCGAAATCACCTGCGGCTCCTTAACCACGCGATGTTCTGCCTTGCGCTGCTCCTGGGAAGTTGTGTTCTCGCCCAGAGTGTGCCGGCCTCTTGAAATCGCCCGTGGAACTCTTGAACAGCAATTTGTGAGAGAGGCAATCGCCGAACATACCGGAGAATTACTGCGTAGCCGGGGGGCCGTGGGAGAAGAACGGGAGATTCTAATTCCGTCCTTCCGGAGAGTGTGTAATGGATGCACCGGTCGAGCTCAATGTTGGGACTTCAGATAAGTTCAATGATTTCATTCTGACATGACTATGGTCGGAAACGGTAGGAGACGTGAAATCCGCTGCGTCTGTCACAAATCATTCTTTGCGCTTACCTGCCACCATTTTAGCTGCTCATTCTGCGAGGGTTCAGCTGGTGCCGGGAGGGGGAATCGAACCCCCACAGGCCTTTTGGGCCCTGCGGATTTTAAGTCCGCTGCGTCTGCCAATTTCGCCATCCCGGCTCGCGTCAAATAACCGTCTGAGTACCAACGACTCATTGAGGCGCATCACTCGCCGGATTCAACGGTGCCAATTCGTGAGTGTCAGTTCTGGTAATAGTTCGAACATCTTGCGCGGTTCCAGTATTACACAGCGTCTGGACGCGCTGAGCATTTGTCGCTACCTGCGTCAGTTTTGTCATTTTCCAAACACAGTACATGATGTCCGCCTGGATCATTCAAAGCATTCTGATGTAGGCCCGAAGGCTGCCCTTGATTTCGCTCGCCTTGGCTCCTGAGCTCTTAACATCCAACGTGCCAGCTCGGGATTCAGCCCCTGATCGGCCGTGGTTAACTGCTGGGACATGGATCCTGCAGAACAGTGAGAGGGTTGGCCGCCAACTCTACGGCCCGGGCTACACTGGAAGAGGCAGCGTGCCGCGAGTTCCTCTTCAAAATGATCTCTTTCTCAAACATAAACAAGCAGTATGGCAAGCAGTTACTGTTCGTAGATGCTTCCTTTCAGTTGAATCCCGGCGAAAAAGTCGGATTGGTCGGTCCCAACGGGGCGGGCAAGACAACTCTGTTCCGTATGGTCGTCGGCGAGGAAACTCCTGACGAAGGCTCCGTCTCAGTCCCCAAGAAGCTGACGATCGGCTACTTTCGCCAGGACGTCGAGGAAATGCACGGCCGTTCGGTCCTGGACGAAGCGATCGCAGGCAGCGGGCGCGTCGGCGATCTCCACCACGAACTCGAAGCCTTGCAGCGGGAAATGTCCGACCCTGACAAGGCCGATGACATGGATCGCATTCTCGATCGCTTCGGTCACGTTCAAGAGGAGTACGAGCATTTGGGCGGTTACGCGCTCGAATCGCAGGCCCGTGAAGTGCTCCACGGTTTGGGATTCAAAGACGATCAGATTGACGGCGACGTGGGCGCTCTCTCGGGCGGATGGAAGATGCGCGTTGCGCTGGCGCGAGTCCTGCTCGGAATGCCGGATGTATTGCTGATGGACGAACCGACGAATCACCTCGACATCGAATCCATCATCTGGTTGGAACAATTTCTCAAGTCATTTCCTGGAGCGTTGCTGATGACCTCGCACGACCGCGAGTTCATGAATCGTCTGGTATCAAAAATCGCCGAGATCGATGGCGGCGAGATCATCACCTACTCGGGTAACTACGACTTCTACGAGCGCGAGCGGGCGATCCGAGAGAGCAATCAGCAGGCGGCATTTGCCCGGCAACAATCAATGCTTGCCAAAGAACAGCGCTTCATCGATCGTTTCAGAACGCACGCCGCCAAAGCAGCTCAGGTGCAGAGCCGGATCAAGGCCTTGGACAAGATCGAGAAGATCGAACTGCCCAAAAAACGGCAGGTCGTGAAATTCGACTTTCGCGTTCCACCGCGATCCGGCGAACAGGTGGCCGTCCTTGAGAATCTTCACAAGAGCTACGGGCCACGTGTGATTTACGAAGGGTTCAATCTCACCATCCGTCGCGGAGAACGCTGGGCCGTCATGGGAAGAAACGGCGCTGGTAAAACCACGCTTCTTAAAATGATTGCCGGGGCCAGTGCTCCGGACGCCGGAAACGTGCGGCTCGGCGCCAGCCTCTATATGGGCTACTTCGCGCAACAGTCGCTCGACGTGCTCAATCCCGATCTCACCGTCATCGAACAGTTGCAACAAGATTTCCCCCATGACAATCTCGGGGCGCTGCGCACCTTGGCCGGCGCATTCCAATTCTCCGGCGAGGACGTGGATAAGAAAATCCGCTCACTCTCCGGCGGCGAAAAGTCGCGGCTGGCCATAGCGCGCATGCTCTACAACCCGCCGAACTTCCTGGTGCTCGACGAACCGACGAATCACCTGGACCTTGCGACCAAGGAAATGCTGGTCGATGCCCTGAAGGATTTCGAAGGCACGATGATCTTCGTATCGCACGACCGCATGTTCCTCCGCGGTCTCGGCTCACGTGTGCTGGAACTGGGCGGTGAGAGCGGTACGGACCGCCATCCCACTGTTTATCCCGGGTCCTACGTCGAGTACGTGCAGAAGCTTGGACATGAGGCGCCTGGGATCTACTCGTAGGCCTTTGTGTAACGGGGTACGTCCCGGTCTGTCCACGTATTTTCCGCGTGAGCATCAGCGCGCGGTGGATTGCTCCTGCACAGTTGCCGGACGAGGCCATTTGGGTGTAATGCCCAGGTGCTTCATGCTCCACGCACACATTGCCTCCATCACCACGACCAGTTCCTTACCACGGTCCATAAGGCTGTAATCCACACGCGGTGGCACAAGCGGCGTGACGATTCGTTCGATGACTCCATCGCGCTGGAGTTCACGAAGTTGAGCGGTCATCACTTTCTCGCTGGCTCCAGGAAGGAAATCGCGAATTTCTGCAAAGCGCCGCGAGCCGAATGACAGGTGCCAGACAATCAAAACTTTCCACTTCCCCGCCATAACGTTTGCGGTAGCTTGCACGGGGCAACCGAAGTGATTTTTCATCGCCGGCTCCTGAGCTTACAAAATTGTGGGTTCTTCCGGCCTCTCCGGAGATTTGCTATCTTGCACGCATCTCATCCTAACTTTGGAGTTGAAACATGGCAACCACACTGTCGCCGGAACAAATGAAACAAATTGTCAGAAACCATTTTGAAGATTTCGTGAATAAGAAAAACGCAGGGGTAATTCGTAAAAACATGACGCCGAATTTTTACGACCATGACGGGCCCGGCGGCAAGCCTACGGGAGTGGATGGCGACGAGCAGATGATGGTGAACATGTACAAGGTCATGCCGGATCTACACCTAACAATCGAAGAGCTGATCGCGGAAGGTGACAAAGTGGTCTGCCGCAATATCTGGCGCTGGACGGACGCGACCGGCAAGAGAATGCAGTTTCATGGTTTCGTACTCTGGCGCTTCGAGGGTGAAAAGATCGCGGAGCGCTGGGCCACAGTCACTCCTCCCTCCGAGGGCAACGCCTGGACAGAAGCGCCAGCAGAAATAACTGGCGAAAAGCGGGCCAGCTAGATTCCGAGGAGGCATGAGGGTGCGATCACAGTCAAACTCAGAACTGATTGCGGCGTATCTTGACGCCGTCATTCGCAAGGATGCCTCGGCTGTGGATCGCTTTTTTGCGCCGGACGTCGAGTACATGGTTAATGGCGCGTTAACTCCCGATCCAGAAGGAAAGCTGCCACCCATCTCTGCCGACTGTTACATGGCCCTTCCGTGGCTCGGGGTGCACAAAGGCAAGGAAGCCGTCAAAGAGTTCCTGGCCCATATGCATCGCAACCTCGAAGTGACCGCGCATGGACCTCGCGAAGTAATCTCACAGGGAAATAGGGCTGCGGCATTCGGCTGGTTTCGCTTCCAAGCCTTATCCACGGGTCGAACTGCAGAAGTCGCTTATGCCATCAGATTTGAATTACGCAACGGCTTGATCGCCCGGTACCACTTCCTGGAGAACACTCTCAATGTTGCGGCCGCATTCCGCTCGAGTGGCGAGTGGAGCCTGAACACAGATGGCGCGAAGCATACAGTGCCGTCGCAATAGAATTTCGGAGGGTAAATGCCAATTGCGAATCGAGCAGCAATTTCATTGTCAATTCATCCGTTGACTTCCAGCGATGCCGGAGCATGGTCAAACTCTTATCTGATCAGCGGCGAGTCCGAAGCAATCCTCTTCGACGTATTCATGCTTCACAGCGATGCTGTAAACGTCGCGGACAGGATCTCGAAATCTGGCAAGACCCTTAAGACAGTGATGATCTCCCATGCACACCCAGACCACTTTATGGGTTTGGATGTGATAGCGGAGCGCTTCCCCGACGCCCAAATCGTTTCCACGCAGCATGTGGTTGACGATATCAAGACTGACGGACCATGGATGTTCTCGATGCTAAAAGGAAAGCTAGGCCCTGACGGGCCACGAAGGCTAGTGGTTCCCGAGCCTCTAGTAGAGTCGGCGCTGGCGCTTGAGGGCGTCAGACTGCAGGTTGTCGAATTTGGCGAAGGCGAGAGTAAGCACTGCGCGGCCGTATACGTTCCAGACTTGGAAGCTCTTCTCTCGGCGGATCTCGTTTACAACCAAGCGCACCTTTATCTGCAAGAACGCCATCTGGAAAGCTGGCTCATGCGCCTGAATGAACTCGAAATATTTGCCAATGGTCGGGTCGCGACAATCCACCCTGGACACGGACCGGCTGCGGGTCTCGAACTCGTCGGGCGAACTCGCGCCTATCTACACGACTTCGCCGACGCGCTAAAGACCGGCGATGCGAAGGTCGCTGAGCGCAACATCTTGGCTAAGTATCCGGACTACCGCGTACGTCAATTCCTGACTGCCTTCAGCATTCCCGCCTATTACCCGGAGTCCGCACCTTAGCTCGTTCGGTGTTGGCATCTCCCGAGTTGTCGGCGAACCGGAGGGAATTCTGCTTAAGTTGCGCCTATGGGGTTCAGCGCCAACTCCCCCATTTGGACTGGGCTAGCGTTCTAGTTCGGTTTTTTCATTTCTTTCCACCGGTGAAATAATGCGGGAAAAACTTGGGGCAGACGGAAACTACCACCCGTGCCGCCTCGCGAACCACCGCCACATGGCTTAGCTCCGCCGAGGCACTCCCTTTGCCGACGCCTCGGATCCAGCTGGTTCACGGAACGGTTCCACATCGATGCGCTGGTAACGCACTTCCAGCACGGTCAGGTGTTCCGTGCCGCCCGGCAGATGGAGGACTACGCTGTCACCCGCTGCCGACTTCATCAACGCGCGGCCCAGAGGGGACACCCAACTGATGTGGTTGCGGTTGAGATCGACCTCGTCGGTGCCTACGATACTCACCACCCGCTCCGCTCCCGCGGCGTTGGCATAGCGCACGGTCGCTCCGAAGAATGCCCTCGTCGCCGCCAGTCCCGATCTCGGAGTTTCCGGGTCCACCACTTCCGCGGCTTCGATTCGCTTCGTGAGAAAGCGAATCCGACCATCGATCTGCCGCAGTCGCCGCTTGCCGTACCGATAGTCGGCGTTGTCACTGCGATCGCCATTGCTGGCAGCCCACGCCACCACCTGCGTCACGGCCGGGCGTTCCCTGGTGAGCAGAAATTTGTGCTCATCTTTGAGGCGTTCGAGCCCGCTCGGCGTGATGTAGTTCTTGCCTTGCGCCGCGGGCTCGTCCGCTGGTGGTTTTCTCGTAAACCCTTTCCCCATTTCGTAGTCCTTCCAATTGGGCTAGGTTAGCGTTCTAGTTCGGTTTTTTTCATTTCTTTCCACCGGTGAAATAATGCGAGCTGAAACAACGAACTCGGCTGATCCTGTCGGGAGGCGCCCAGAAGCACAAGGACAGAAAGGGACTTGGTGAGAGTCGCCACCTTCAACATTAATAACATCAATAAGCGTCTCGACAACCTCTTGGCTTGGTTAGCGAAAGTTGAGCCAGACGTGGTTAGCCTTCAAGAGCTCAAGGCAGAGCAGCAAGCCTTCCCCGTAAAAGCCCTTCGGAATCTCGGGTATGAAGCAGTCTGGCAAGGCGAACGCTCCTGGAACGGCGTGGCTATTCTCGCGCGACACCACGTTCCCGTGCTGACCTCCACAAGCTTGCCGGGAAATCCTGAAGACCATCAAGCTCGGTACATCGAAGCGGCTGTTCAGGGAGTGCTGGTCACTTCTATCTATCTCCCCAATGGGAATCCCCAGCCCGGACCGAAATTCAACTACAAGCTGGCCTGGTTCGAGCGCCTCATTGCGCACGCCGCCGAACTCTTAGCCAGCGGCGCCCCCGTGGTTTTAGCCGGTGACTACAACGTCGTGCCGACTCCTCAGGACATCTATCCGACTCGATCGTTGGACAACAACGCGTTAATCCAACCCGAGAGCCGACGGGCCTTTGCCCGTTTGCTGGCTCAAGGCTGGACTGACGCCATGCGGAAGCTACATCCGGATGGGCCGCTCTGGACATTTTGGGATTACAAATTTGAACGGTGGCAGAAGGACAAAGGCATGCGACTCGATCACTTTCTGCTCTCACCGAACTTGTCGGGCCGGCTCGTGGACGCTGGGGTCGACCGATGGGCGCGTGGGCAAGAAAACGCCAGCGACCATGCCCCAACCTGGATCATGCTCGACCTCTAGATGACGGTCGGATTTCAGCCAGCGTTAGTCTGACCGCTCCCATCAGCATGAAGATCGCGGAAGAAATTGACGTGGAAAGAAAATACTGGCTTCTAGGCGTGGGCCGGCGACACGCCGTTTTCCACCGGCGGAGGAACGGCACGCTGTTTTCGCAGTGCTTCATGAAATGCTTCTGCAGGCAGCGGCTCGCCATAAAACAATTGCAGCAGCGGGTCCTCAGCATCCCCCGCTGAGGGCTGCCCCTGCGCCGCATCACTCTCCAATCCTTCGGCTTGAACCAGCAACTCCGGCATCAGGGACCGGTTCTCAGTCAGTACGCCAAGGAATTTTTCCAGAGCCGCACGGTGTTCAGGGGTGTTCTGCGTAAACTTCACTCCCATTCCCTGGTCGGGATGCATGATGCGCACAATGCCCTGCACCCGCACCTCCGCTGCCCCGGCCCGCATCGAGAGCGTCACTCGGCTCGACGCCGGAAATGGCGACGAGATTTCCAGATAGCATCCGCCCAGGCTCAAATCGGTTAGCTGACAGCGGATCGGCGGATCATCCTGCTCTGCCTCCGGCGAATTCTGGCGCAGCCAATCACGCAACTGCGCGGTCGCTTCCGCCGAAGGCTGGACGAAGCGCAATCCGCCCTGCTCCTTCGCGCTTTCCCACGCAAACTCTGCCGGAATCTCCAACTCTATCTTCGTACCCGGCAAAGTGAATGCAATCTGCCACCGTCCCACCGGGCGCTTGCGATTCGGCAGCGCGATCGCCATGCCTCCTTCGCTCAGGTCGATTGTGGTCACCTTCATATTGCCGCCCGCCTCGGAACTGCGCATGACTACCGGGATCTGAACCGCTACCCGAATGTTGCGCCGGCGTTCGCTCTTCATTAAAGCTCGCGCCGCGCGGAAGCTCGATTTCGCTCTTTCGCTCGAGACCGGCTTATACAGAACAAAATGTGCCCCTGTCTGGAACACCGTCTTTAGCGCCACGCTCTGCTCGACGATCGCCACGGCAACGGCCTGCTTGTTGCACGGCGCATTCCGCGCGCTGCTCAGCACTCCGCCTGCGCCATCGTCGGAGAGATCCGCTACGATTGCTTCGAATCTCTGACGGGTGAGCTTGCGGAGCGCCCCTTCCGAGTTAGGACACAGTTCCACTTCGATGTCGAGGTCGCCCAACACCCGGCGCAGAACGCGCACGATTTTTTCATCCGAGCAGAGTAATAAGGCCTTGAGCCCCATGAGAATGCCTGGTCGAGGGAGAAGCAGCCGCAATCCGCACTATGTCGAACGCCTGTCCGGCGCTTTCTGAATGCGCTGCGGACCTACCTGCACTCTAAGTCGATCGACCGCCTCGATCAATGACTCAACCGCCCAAGGGATTACGTCCGTAACCGCAGATTTCTCTGCATTTTCAGCAGGTTGCAAGAATTTGCAACCCAGGCTTTCTCTGTCGCCACAAAACCCGTGTTTTCTTACCCTTACGCCGAAACCCTAGTGCTTCGCCGCGCAGATTTCCGTTGACTTGTTAAGACGATGTTCGTAAGATACTGAGTTTCCAGACTAGTTTCTTGGAGCCTTGCGGGAACGACGCTACGGGTTTGTCTGCTCCATCTTTTGTACATTCGCGGAATCCCGGAGCAGCCTCCGAGAATCATATAGTTAGAGCGGTTTTGTAGTTTTTATTCCCCTAAGTCGAAAGGCAATTGTCCATGGCGAAACGACGCGGAAATCCGAACTGGGGTAAGCCCGAGCCAATCGGTCCCATTACCCCCACCATCACCGAATTCGAACAGGTTGTGCGCGAGTACAAGCTTTCGCCCGACCAGTATCTGCGGTCAACCCGTCTGCGCGAATGGGCCCGGCGCAACAAGAACTCGAAGTATATCCCCGAGCCTCTCCTGGAAGCCTGGGGCTTCGAGATCGAGTCCACACTCTAATCCGGACTCACCAAGTTCTAAAGGGTCGCTCTCGAGCGACCCTTTCTGTTTCCTCTCTCTTCCTTCTCCATGACTATTTCCAGCTCGCCGCAAAATGCACGAGGCGAGCGACCATCGCGACGATTTCTTTGTCGCTGTGTCCAGCATTAGCTAACGCATCGTAAGTTGCGAAACCAGTGAGCGCGGCGATCACATCGGCTGTCGCAGCAAACTGCTCGCCCGGACATTTCTTCTTTCGGCCAGCTGCCATTCGCTTCAAAATCTCTTGCGCGATATGTTGACGTCGCGCGTCACGGGACAACAGGCCTTCTCGAATCTCAGCATCGAGCGCCGCCATGCCGCGTAAACGTCGAATCACCACCTGGTCCGATGACCAGAACGCGACAAATACGGCCACAAGCTTGTCGAGCGCTTTAAACGGATCAGGCTCGCGGAACACCTCCGGCATGCGTTGCATACCGCCTCGCGAAGCCAAATAGTCGTACAGAGCCTCCAACAATCCCGGACGCGATTTGAACTGGTAGTAAATGGTGAGGCGCGACACGTCGGCACGCCGCGCGATCGCGTCCATACTGAGCGCGTCCTCGGACTCCTGGGCTAAGACCTGGCGGGCAGCTTCGAGAATGCGCTGGCGCGTTTCATTGGCGCTGGCCTCTCGCTTGTCCATCCTGTATGTACGAGGCGACATTTTGGTTGGCGCAGTTTAGCTAGTCCTGTAAGACACCCGAGCTGCACCGATGGGCACATTTGATCATACAATACGTCTAATTAAGAGATGGCACCGAGCCAGCACATGACAATGCTCGGTGCAGTCCCAGACTTATGTGCGATATTTTCCTCTGTCGTGCTGAGCGAAGCAGTGAGGAGAGCGCAGCGATCCTCACTGCGCAGTCGAAGCATCCCTACCCTGTTCCGGATCCATCCACAAGTGCCACTGTACCGCCAGAAGCGACGAGACCTGTGCGGAAACACTCGTCGATCCAAGTTGACCACTAAAAACGACTGCCCGATCCCCACCTCTGGAAATCCCAGAGAAGAGGACCGAGCAGTGTTTTAGAGATGCTTTGTCGGACTACCGTTCGTCCGTGGACCACCCGAGCTGGGTATAGCCGCGCTGGTTGGTGCCGCGGAGTGTAAGCCGGAGTCCGCGCTCGGCGTTGACACGCAAGGTCGCGCTCCAGTCAACGGCAAAGGCGCTGATCACGGCCGTACCTCCACTGGGTAGATCGTAGAACACGCGTCCGCCCTGGTAAACGCAGTCGCCAACAGCCAGCATGGCTCCCGACTTCATGACGAACACGGAGACGCCCGATGGAATTCCGCCACCGGGCCTGGACGATTCAGGAAGGTAGAGCGCGCTCGAATTTTGCGGAACACCAACGGCAGTCTGATCGCTCGAAGGAACGTCAGGAGTGGCCGGTTTCGGTCCCTCACGAGGTTCGGGTGTGTAGACACACGGCGGTTGGCCAAAGTAATGCCATCCCGGTCCATAGGTACGCGCGCACGGGGGAAGCTGGATATTGCTTGAGGGGTACTCACGAACCGCGGGCTGGCGCAGTTGTAGCTGCGGCTGATCCTCGCGGAACGATTGCGGCCGAAGATTCGACTCGCGTCCGTAGGTCTGCGCGACCTGCGGGATTTGCACGTCGTCCAGCAGACGCAGGCTCAGGGCCGTCTCGCCTTTCAGCTTGGGCCGCGGGCCGCGCGCCGGCAACGAGACCACTTTCCAGGGCCATAGGGGCGGAAACATCCATTCAGCAACGTCGCGTTTTGCATGTCCCTTACCATCGATTTTGCCTTCGCGGTCAACCTTGTACCCGCGGACGGCGATGATCTTGGCATTCACCGGAAAGTCGCCGCTGGGCAATCCCATGCGGTCGAACTGCAGCTTCAAATTGCCTTTGCCGAAAAAGTGCCCGGGGTCTTTCGCAGATTCAAGATGTCCGACCAGATAGCTTCCCCGAGGAAAGACCTGCTGGCCAAATTCTGTGACTTCGCGCAAATGGCACAGCACGGGATCCCCCGTCTCAACGGTAGCGGTGGAAAAATTTGGTTCGTTAAGAACGCACTGCAGAATGGTGCCGGCGGGCAAGACGATGTCCCGTGCGCTAGCCACAGTGCTCAAAGTGAAGACGACGAGAATCCCCAGCGCAAATGTCGCTAGGTTCGTGCAAACCCTGGACTTCATGGACTCACCTCTCACCGGAAACCCGAAACCGACGACCGCTATGAGGAGTGACAGCCCCGGCCCAAAGGATTTGCGGCTGTGCCATTAATACGTTCTTGGTATTGGGCTGAACACTGTAAAAAGTACTGGAAGGAACCGCGAACGTCCGCGCTGGGAGCGCCATTCCTTTGTTTGTCTGGATGAAACGAGTACTGTCAAAACTAACAGGGTGGAAACAAGATTAGGAACGAACAGAAGAGCGTTGATCAGCCACCGCAATAAACGATGGAGCGACCGGACCAGACGAAAACGTAATCCCGGTGGTCGACCGTGATGTAGTACCGGACCTTGCCTTTGATATGGCAGCCGTCGATGGAGCAGAGCGCCGCGGACTCGCGAGGATCCCTCGTGACAAACGAGACGGTGACTGCCGTTCTAGGGCGCACCGTGAAAACCTGGGGCGACGATGACGCCGTGAACAATTCGTCGCTCGGGGCAAATCGGGTTTTAAAGCAGTTGAGCTTGTTTATATCCCAAGTCTCTTTGTGATCCCGACCGCTCATGTCGCGCGTATGGGCAATAGCCAGCGGCGGAGTTACATTGCCGTCGACGCTGGCCCCTCCATACCGGATCGAGACAGTGGATTCGGTGTTGTTAGCGATGGTCGTAACGTAGTTGAGAAGCTTGCCGGCCTGATCGGGACTGACTTTCTCATATCCCAGGCGTGAGCTGACTTCGATTCCACCGTAACTTAACTTGTGAATCTCATCTCCGGTCAACGGGTCGCGGATGCTGGAGGCGCCGCCGTGATCAGCAGCGCTCTCGTCCCAGATGAGGGCGCTCTTCGTTTGCGTCTTGAATGTTGGGATCTCGTCCTGGGCGGATGTGCCCAGCGTAAAGAAAGCAAATGCAAGCACGAGAATTGGTTTCTGGTTCACTGTCGGGCTATGGCTTCCAGAGGTGCTGGAGACGCCACCCTCCCGTCGCATCGGAGACAGCTAGTAGCTGTTCTTCTCCGGAGCCGTACTGCGGCTTACGATTGGAACCGTTCTGGACCTGCCGAGCATATCGTTGAAAGTGATCGTCTTGGGGCCGACCGAGACAAGCATTTCTTGTCCCGCGGAATACTGAAAGCCATAGGTGCCGGGAGGTGGAGTGTACAAACAGCTATAAATCGTGTTGCCGACTTTTATGGCCACGTCATAGCGTTTGGGAGCGTCACTAGCGACATTTTGCTCCGGGTGCTCCTTGACCGACATGATCAGCCCAGGCTGGAACTTCGAAGTCGACTGGCCGGTAGCAGTGGCGACAAACGCGCACATCAACAAAATGCATAAGATTTTTCGCATACACGGCTTCCCCTAAACCGGATCATAGTCAGGGGGCCGAATTGACCAAACTGTCATTCCTGACAGCGCTCGTGAATAGAATCGGAAGCGATCTTTGATGCGCGAGCACGCATTGGGAAGGCACGAATCGGGAAGGCGCGAATCAGGAAGGGCAGGAATTTGGAAGGGCACGAATTAGGAAAGCACGAAATGGGGAAGGGCACGACTTCAGTCGTGCCGATAAGTCGCGCAAAACGATTCGCGCTTTAGCGCCTGAGGTGCCGTACCAGAACCCAGCCGCGAAGCGGCGGAAGAATGCAGCCCACGGCGCAAGCCGTGGGTGTGAAAAAAGTGGGAAGCCATCAAGCTCCGAAGGAGCGAAAGAACCGCTACCACACAGACTCCGTTAGGACGACACCGATTCTCACGCACACTAACCACGAAAACCGAGCTCAGCGGCCTGTCAGTGCGTTTCTTCGGAGCAGCCGCTACTTCTTTGCCATGCGAGCAAAAGGCAGATCGAAGCTCGTCTGCAAATGCAGATCGCTCACCGTAAGTGAATAGCTCGGATCGAAGTAGTCCTCCACCGCTTCTCCGTTCCGAAGTTTTTGAATGGTTCCATCTTCCTTGAAGACCCAATCGGTGACGGCCGGCCGCCGACCACCGAGGAAAACATCCTGTCCACTAATCAGGCGGCAAGGAAAGAGATATTCGCACTCGGTCGGTGTATACCAAACCGCCCGAATGCGAACCAGTTGGCCATCATCGTCGTAGCAATAGTCGCGGCGCTGTTGGTTGGCAGATGGCGTCCCATGTTGCGCATTCTCGACCATCGTTACGCGAACGATGACATCGTCTTTGTTCCACACAAAAGCCAGAGGCGCAGGGCTCCCCCCCGCTTGCCATGCCTCTTTGCTGGCAAACTCCCCCCACGTAATGGTCTTTGCTTCTCCCGTTGACTCGACTTTTGTCTCGGCGAAGATACGTGGTGGCTGCTGCTTCAGCGAGGCGTCGATCATGTCGCAGTAGTCAATGACGGAACGAACTGCATCGTCACTGCCTTTATAGTCGCCCAGTTCACGTTCACTGAGCTGGTGCTGTTGTGCACACAATGGCAGGGTGAGAGTGAGGATTAATCCGGCGAAACTGAGGCTCCGCATGTCCGTTATCCGGTGGACAATTTAGCCGCTGACCCGGCGGTGCGTGAGATTCTAGCACCGCCCCCCGGGTTTACTAGGATTTTTTTGGAACGTCATAGCGTAGCCGGACCACGCCGTCGGGGTATTTTCGCGCCAACCGCAGGCGCAGTGGAATGTCGCGATGGCGAGGTACGGGAGGAAAGAAGCGATGATGCTGAAGCACACCAAGCACTGTCATCCTGAGCGAAGTGAATGCTTCGCGATCAGCGAAGCATCCACGCAGTCGAAGGATCTCTACCGCCTCCACGGCCCGCGCCGCAGTTCGAGGACGATTCCCGTCCTGAAGGTCCAGTAAGATTCCCCCATGCGTGTCACTCTCGATGACCTGCGGCGGCTCGCCGTTTCTCAGAGCCTGTTTCGTCCCACGACGTTGAAGCGCGCTCTGCATCGGATGGGGTTTGTACAGGCCGATCCAATTCGCGCGCCTGCCCGGGCACAAGACCTGATGTTGCGTCATCGAGTCAACGATTACCGCGCCGGAGACTTGGAACGACGATATACAAAGCTTGGTGTAGAGGAAGATTTCTTCATCAACTACGGATTCGTCACGCGAGAGGTTTGTCAGTTGATGCATCCGCGCTCGGATTGCCGCGTACCGGCCGAGAACCGTCTGCCTTGGCCTAAGCCGCGATGGCAAAAGGCGCAATCGCTGCTGGATTTTGTGCGCGAAAAGGGAGTGGTGCATCCGCAGGAGGTCGATAAACAATTTGCGCACGGCAAGGTGAAAAATTATTGGGGAGGCAAGTCGAACGCGACGACACATTTGCTGGACGCGATGCACTATCAGGGAATGCTGCGGGTAGTGCGGCGCGAGGCGGGAATCCGGATGTATGGAGCCCATCAGCATGCAGAGGTGATGCTGGACGAAGCCGCCTGTCAGGCGCGGCTGGATGCATTGGCTGACATGGCCATCAGGATTTACGCTCCGCTTCCGCTGTTTAGCTTGCGATTCTTGTTACGGCGTTTGCGATATGCCACTCCGCAATGGGAGGACAGGATCCCCGCAGCGCTTCAGACGGCCAAGCATCGACTGGCGCACGCGCATGTTGATGGCTCGGATTGGTACTGGCCGGCGGAATGGAAAGTCGGACGCGGAAAGCCGGAAAGTAAGGTGCGATTGTTGGCTCCGTTCGATCCGGTGGTGTGGGATCGCTGGCGCTTCGAGAAGTTGTGGGGATGGGTCTATCGGTTTGAGGCCTACACGCCCGCCGCGAAACGCGTGCGCGGATACTACGCGTTGCCGATGTTGTGGCGCGACCGAGTCATCGGGTGGGCAAACTTGTCGGTGAAGGATGGCGAGTTGAAGGCGGAGTTCGGGTACGTGAAATCGGAGCCGAAGGATCGAGAATTCAAAAGAGAACTGCAAAGCGAGTTAGAACGGGTGAAAGTATTTTTGGGATTGGCGAAGAGTTAGGCACTCACCTTTTGCAGCTAAGAGATCTTCACATTCATTTGATGGCGAGTTGATGCTCGGCGCCGCTGAACAGAGCTTGTAACGCGCGGATGACCAGCTTCGCGAGCAGCACGATGATCACGATCAAGATCACCGCGAGAGTTCCCGCTACGTAAGGATGGCGCGTTGCCAGCCACGTCAGGCCGATGGCGAGAACATCCTCGCCGAGACTGAGGCCGATATTTGACACCGGTTCCGGCGATGGCGTGACAGCGGCCCGGGCCGCCGTTTTGCCGCCATGCGCAATGAAAGCAACTGCCGCTCCCAGCAGAGCTGCGAGGAGTTGGTGTTCTGGAGACAGCTGGCTGGTCGCTCGATAAGCCAGGAGCCCGGCGACTGGGACGCGAATAAAGGTGTGTAGCGCGTTCCAGACGAGATCGAAGGCCGGAATCTTGTCAGCGAAAAATTCGATGACGAAAAGGGTAATGCTTGCGCCAATAACGATCCAGCTTTGAAGCGGTTGAAGTCCAGCCGGAAGCGGCAGATGTCCGAAACGAGCGAGCAGTCCCAGAACGGCGACAGTGGCGTACAGATTGAGACCCGCGGCGAATCCGACAGCGACCAGGAGAGCGAACAGTTCCGCCGCCGGGATTTTGAGAACGTCGAGCATCGGAAATGCCCATGCGGGCTCTTAATTATTATGCGCGTTGGAGCTCCGTCCGGGTCCTGGGTTGTAGTCCCATAGACGTACTCATATAACTAAGTAATCCTTCTCAAGTAGCATATGCCAAGCGGCTCGTAAGTGCTTATCTTGCAATATTTTAACGATAAATTATTTAGATTCAAGAATTTACCAGCCCAACATCCGGCCAAGTACCGCTAACACTCGCTAAGTCAACAAGTTAGGATTGAATTCGCCAGGAATCGAGTATGCCGATTTTTCATCTAAGTCATTATTCTGCAATAATTTACCTGTAAACCATTTGGATTCAAGAATTTGCGGCCAAATTCACCTACAACAATTGATCAAGCCCAGGCAAATGAATAACTTAGCTCTGCCGATCGAAAAAATGCACCGTGCAGCATGCAGTTTTTGCGATCGCCGCGACAATCATGTGACAAACAAAGTTCGACGACCTTGCTAAAATTCGCAGCATGAGCCCCCAACCGCCCTTCACCGACGTTCCCGATGCGATCGAAGAAATTCGCGCAGGACGCATGATCATCGTCGTCGACGACGAAGATCGCGAAAACGAAGGCGACCTCACCCTCGCCGCCGAAAAAGTGACGCCGGAAGCCATCAACTTCATGGCGAAGTACGGCCGAGGCCTCGTCTGCCTAGCCATGACCGAGGAGCGTCTCGAGCACCTCAACATCGGCCCGATGACAGCTGAAAACACCTCGCAATATGGCACCGCATTCTGCGAAGCCATCGACGCTCGCCAAGGAGTTACCACCGGCATCTCGGCCTTCGACCGCGCCCGCACCATTCAGGTAGCGATTGATCCCGGAACCAGACCGTCGGATCTCGCGCGACCCGGCCACGTCTTCCCTCTTCGCGCACGCAAAGGCGGAGTCCTCATCCGTGCCGGACAGACAGAAGCCTCGGTCGATCTCGCGCGTCTCGCCGGCATGATTCCTGCCGGCATCATTTGCGAAATCATGAAAGACGACGGCAGTATGGCTCGCGTCCCCGACCTGATCGGGTTCTGCCGTGAGCACAACATGAAGATGCTCACCGTCGCCGAACTCATCCGCTACCGCATGTCGCACGAACGTTACATCAATCGTGTAGGCGAAGCGTTAATCGACACGCGCTTCGGAGAGTTTCGTCTGATCGCGTACTCGAGCGAAGTTGACGGTGGCGAGTCGCATGTGGCCTTGGTTCGCGGCGATATCGAGCACAGCGATGTCCCGGTGCTGGTCCGTATGCATGCGCACTGCCTGATGGGAGACGTCTTCGGCGCCACCGGCTGCGAATGCCACGCCACACTCGAAGGATCTTTGCAGCGTATCGCGACCGAAGGTCTAGGCGCGCTCATCTACCTGCACCAGACGTCACAAGGATTCTCAATCGAAAAAGTCGGCGAACGCACGGCCCTCAAATTTCACGGAGGCCGCACGCTCCCCTCTCTCTACGACTCGGAAAAGCATATCCAGCGCGAAATCGGCATCGGAGCTCAGATCCTATCTGACCTGAACCTTCGTCGCATTCGCCTGCTGACAAACCGTCCGAAGAAAGTCGCAGCGCTCGAAGGCTTTGACATTGAAATCGTCGAACAGGTCCCGGTGGAGTTGAGCGAAAGTAAATCCAGAAAGGCTTAATCAGAGATTTCGTCGGCAGCAGGTCTGGGGATCACATGTCCACTGATGTTGCATCAGTCGGAGGCACGCAACGCGTCATTCCTGCAGGCATGATCGACGATGCCCGCAAACACGTCTACGAGGCGGCTGTTCGCACGCCTCTCGTTCGGCTGAACTACGACGGACCCGGCGAGATTTACCTGAAGCTCGAATGCCTGCAGCCGATCGGCGCATTCAAGATCCGCGGCGCCTACAACGCCGTTCGCCTCTTGCCCGAAGAGCAGCGCAAACGCGGTGTTTGGACGGTAAGCGCAGGCAATGCCGCTCAAGGCGTCGCTCTCGCCGCACGCAAAGCAGGCGTACCTTGCAAAGTGCTGGTCATGGACACGGCCCCAGCAGCGAAGCTTGACTCCGTCCGTCGGCTGGGCGGCGAAATCGTGCAAGCAACTTACGATCAGTGTTGGAAGGCTCTGTCGGATCGCGCGCATCCTGCAATGACCGGAACCTTCGTCCACCCGTTTGAAGATGACGAGTTCATCGCAGGAAATGCCTCAGCCGGCCTTGAGATCCTGGAAGACCTGCCTGGTGTCGACGCGGTGGTCGCCGGATTCGGCGGTGGCGGACTGTCGTGCGGCATCGCTTCAGGACTCAAAGAACGCGGCAGCAAGGCCAAAGTGTTTGCAGCAGAACCCGAAACGGCCGCTCCTTTGGCGTATTCGCTCGCGGCGGGATCGCCTCAATATTTTCCCAACTGGAAGGCCAGCTTCGTGGATGGCTGCGGCGGCAAGTCCGTATTTCCGCGCATGTGGGATATCGCGCATCACCTGCTCGCCGGTTCGATTGTTTGCACGCTGGAAGAAATCCGCCAAGCGATGAAGATCGTCGCCGAGCGGAATCATGTGATCGCTGAAGGTGCGGGTGCCTGCGCAGTCGCGGCGGGGCTAAGCGGAAAATGCGGCACGGGAAAAGTTGTGTGCGTGGTAAGCGGCGGGAACATCGATCTTTCGGTCTTCGCCCAGCTTATGAATCGGGGGTAGAAACGACGCTACAATGTCCCTCCGCCGCAGAACAAGAACTGGTGTTGTTTTCGCGGCTCAAGGTTGCGATTGGATAGCTCGAAGTCTTAGGAAGTACGTACGTCTTTCTCACTGAGAGAAATGCCAAAACCAGTCCAGGACAAAGCCCGACGCAGCAAACAGTAGAGCTACAAGACCGAGAATCAGGAATGCGGCTCTCACAAATGACCGGTTGAGGTAGATTTCTCCGGACCTATCGTTAATAGGTTCTTTGGAAAGCGACAGACGAAGGCAGATTACGCCCAACACTAATTGAGCAATGTGCAGAACGTAGAGCGGTGGTCTGGGAAGGAACGGGAGATCCGCAAGCCAGCAACGAGGGAGGGTCTGAGTAACGCCGCCGATAAAAAGCATCAGAACGGCTTGCGCACCACAACTTCCTGGTCGCGGATGAAGAATTGCGCCGAGCAACTCTCCGAGCCGCAGATCACTGGCAGCAATCCGTTGATCTGTTTGCGCGTGATCAGGCCCAACATGCCACAGGACGGGCATGACAGCACGGCCCAGTAGGGATCTTCTTTCTCGCCGATCTCGCCGGCGTTTTCGAGCACAAAGACGGTACCAGGCTGCATCTGTTCCGGAATCCATTCGTTCAGGACATCCAGCTCACCGACCATGTGTTCCTCCTGTTATGCTCGGACCTTAGAACCCTACGAAGCCTTTCTAGCACGCTTCAGGTAATCCCGCGAAGTTACTGAGGTACTTGCCTTTGCCGCCGTTACACCGGCACGAACCTGCCGCACAGCATCGCTCAGGCAGACGCCAATAATGGGCTGATTCGAGTTCTTCAGGATGTCAACAACCTGCTTAGCAGACGTCTCAAGATACAGACGCTTTCCGTCGGTCAAGAGATGCAGTTCGGATTCCTGATGCACGATTTCTCCCAGGCCCTTGCCAAATTCCCCGTCCAGAAATCGCATCACCTTGCGCACCCCTTGCAGCGAAAATCCCTTGCGCCGCAACTGGCAGATCACAGCAACCTCGCTCAACTGATTCATCGAGTACAGCCGACGATGCCCTTCCCGATCCGGCTTCACGACGCCACGTTCATCCCACCACTGCAGTTGACGCGCCGTGATCCCTGTCGACTGAATTACTTGTCGCGATGTGAAGCGCTCTGCCATTTATTCCTGAATATGTTTAAAACAAAGATGATGCAAAATGTTTCAGACATTTTAGGCCCGTAGGGTGGAGAGTCAAGACAACAAATGGTGGAAAAGCGTTGACTAGGAGAGTTCCTGCTGGGTTTGCATCGTAGCTCATCTTTCGCCCCTTTCGGGGCTTGCTCAATTCACACATTCACCCACGGCTTTGCGCCGTGGGCTGCATTCTTTCGCCGCTTCGCGGCTTGACTGAATCCAATTTGTCAAACGAAAGCCAGTACGACGTTGGTCAATGCGTGGAGAAACTGCTCAGCTGAGCGTCGTGCTAAAACAAGCCGCCACCGACAAAGTGAACGATCTCGAGTTTGTCGCCTTCGTTCAACGAGGTCTGAGCCCAGCGGTCGCGGGGCGCGATATCGCGGTTCAGTTCGACTGCAACCCGGTCGGCTTTCATGCCCAAGGTTTCGATCAGGGCCGCCAATGTGAATGGGATGGGAGTGTTTCCGAATTCTCGAACTTCCCCGTTGATTTGGAGCTTCATGGTGTGTATGCAAATGTACGCGATTCAAATCTGACGGGAAAGCGTCTCGATCCTGCTGGGTCCGATACCGCCGCTTCGCGCCGGGAGCGGACGATTGCGTCCGCTCCTACATCTATTCCGCTTTGCGGAGAACGAACTTCTTCGTAGCTGTGCGCCCTTCGAAGTTGGCCTGTACCAGTAGAGAGGAATCCGGTAGCTGAGTTTCTTCTACTTCGATCTTGACTTCGGCTCCGCCTCCGGAATCTGCCACTGCTTGCGTGTAGAAAGGGGCCGCGCCGGGACGCGCAAAACGGAATGTCAGTCGCGCACCAGATGCTGCCGCACCACCTTCCGTGACGCGCAACTGCATCGTCAGATTATTCTGTGCGACGACAGATTCGGAGTTGAGCCATTGCACCTCCAACTCTTTCACCGCGGCGAGGGCTTCCGGTTCCGGATGATCGAAAACACTCTCCAGCTTGCCTTCGCGGATGGCATCCAAAACAAGGCGATGTTGCTCGCGAAGCTGCTGCTCTTTCTGAGAATCGCCAAACTGGGCTTCGGCGGCTTTGCCGGCATAGGAGGTCGCTTTCTTCCCGATGCAGCGTCCGCGGACGAATACCTGGGTTTGGAGCAGAAGCTCCCCTTCACGCGCCTCACTTTGCACGTGATAGATCGTGTCACCGTGCTTTACGTCGGTATTGAACCCGAAAATCATAAGAATTGAGTGATTTGGTAATTGTGTAATTGGGTAATTGAAAACCGCTTTACAGCGCCACGCGAGCGTCGAACCGGCCGTTTTTCAATTTCTCAATTACCAAATTACGCAATTACAAAATTCAATCTGCGCTCGCTTGACACTCGCGAGTGTAACCCCATAATCTAGAACGTTTAACCAATCATTCGCGCGAATTATATATACCTCTCCTATGCCAGACAATTACTTCGCTCGTTACCTCCCTCTCCTGATCCATGTGATCCTGGCGGGTGGCATTGCGACTGCGATTATCACCCTTTCCTGGCTGATCGGTCAGCGTAAACCCACACGCGCCAAAATGTCACCTTACGAATGTGGCATGACGCCGATAGGAGACTCCCGCGAGCGCTTCTCCGTCAAGTTCTACCTGGTCGCCATGCTGTTCATTCTGTTCGATGTAGAGGCGGTCTTCATCTATCCATGGGCCGTCATCTTGCGGGATTTGAAACACTTCGGACTGTGGGAAATGCTGGTGTACATCGGAATATTTTTGGTTGGCTTCTTCTACGTCTGGAAAAAGGGTGTGCTGGACTGGGGTGAGACTTCGACCGGACGGGAGAGAAGTTGATGGCCCTATCCCCCGCGATCACAGACATTGACCAACTGAAGAATCATCCGGCGGTAGCCAAGATTCATGGCTGGAATCCGGAGGCCATTCAGGGCGTGAAGTTCGACCGCGACGAGATGACGATCGTCGTGGACCGCTCGGCGATCCGTGAGGCTTGCGCTCTTCTAAGGGAAGATCCTGTCTGCCCCTTCAACTTCCTCTCTGACGTGACGTGCGTCGACTGGTATCCGGCGGAACCGCGATTTGAGGTGGTCTATCATATGCTCTCGATTCCCAAGAAAGAGCGTGTGCGCTTAAAGGTTCGGTTGAACAGTTCCAGCCCTACCGTTGATTCGCTAACTTCGATATGGCCCGGGGCGAATTATTTCGAGCGCGAGGTCTTTGATCTCTTCGGTGTGCGCTTTGCCGGTCATCCTTATTTAAGGCGAATCATGATGCCTGAGGACTGGGAAGGTCATCCTTTACGTAAGGACTACCCCGTGGAGGGGTACCGCTGATCTCGAGATAAAGATGGCACACCTTGCACCCACTCCCGTAGTTGAACCCGGTCAGGATCGGACGATGATCCTGAACATGGGTCCCCAGCATCCGTCGACTCACGGCGTGCTGCGTGTGTTGCTGGAAATTGACGGCGAGAATGTGGTGCGCCTGATGCCCGACATCGGATACCTGCACACTGGAATTGAAAAAACCTGCGAGGCGAAGTTTTATCAGCAGGTCGTGCCCCTTACCGATCGCATCGATTACCTCTGCCCTCTGACCAATAATCTTTGTTACGTGCTGGCGGTCGAGAAACTGCTTGGGCTGGAGATTCCGCCGAAAGCGCAGTGGATGCGCGTGCTGCTGAACGAGTTGACGCGGATCAACTCGCACCTGGTATGGCTTGGTACGCACGCCATGGACATCGGCGCGATGACGGTCTTCTTGTATTGCTTCCGTGAGCGCGAAGAGATCCTGAAGATGTTCGAGATGGTCAGCGGACAGCGCATGATGACCTCGTACTTCCGCGTGGGTGGGCTGGCGCTGGAACCGCCGCTGGGATTCTTTGACCGCGTGCGTGATTTCGCGGGCTACTTCCCCGAAAAGGTCGATGAGTACGAGAACCTGCTGACGGGGAATCCGATCTGGATGATGCGGACCAAAGGCGTCGCCAGAATGACCGCGGAAGACGCAATTGGACTAGGAGCGACTGGGCCGACGTTGCGTGGAAGCGGCGTAGACATTGACTTACGGCGCGATATGCCGTACTCGAGCTACGAAAAGTTCCAGTTTAAGGTTCCAGTTTCGCAGGAAGGTGATGTATTCGCGCGGTATATGTGCCGCGTGCAGGAACTGCGCGAATCCATCGGAATCGTGCGCCAGGCCCTCGATGGCATGCCCGAAGGGCCGATTAAGGCTGACGCTCCGGGCGTGGTGCTCCCTGACCGCGAGAAGATGAAGACCCAGATGGAGTCCCTCATCTATCACTTCAAGATTATTACGGAAGGCTTTGCAGTTCCTATGGGCGAGGTCTATCAGGCAGTGGAATCGCCTCGCGGGGAGATGGGCTACTACATCGTGAGCGACGGCACGGCGAAGCCGTATCGGGTACATATGCGATCGGCCTGCTTTGCCAATCTGCAAACTCTGTCGAAGATGTGCGAGGGAAAACTGCTGGCGGATGTAGTAGCGGCGATCGGCAGCATCGATATTGTTCTAGGTGAGATTGACCGATAGCGATTGTGTAATTGAGAAATCGGGTAATTGAGCAATTGAGGTCTTGTATTGACTTCACAACCCGAGCAACTTCGGGATCGGACGAAGGCGTTCGCGTTACGTGTGATCCGACTGTATCGGTCACTACCCTTTCGAACTGATTGCCAAGTGCTGGGAAAGCAATTGTTGAGGTGTGGAACTTCGGTAGCCGCGAATTATCGAGCGGCATGCCGGGCACGAACCAAGGCTGAGTTTGTTGCTAAAGTGGGTATCGTATTGGAAGAATCTGATGAAGCGGTTCTTTGGTTGGAGCTGTTAACTGAATCAGGAATTGTGCAGGTAGATAAGACGGAGTCACTATTACAAGAAGCACGGGAACTGACAGCTATCTTTACCGCGTCAAGGCGTACTGCAAAGGAACTGGCTTAGGTTTTCAATTACACAATTACCCAATTACACAATCAGTCAATGCGATTTTCTGATGAATTCGAGGCGCGGTTTGCGGAGATGGTGCCGCATTATCCGACGAAGCGGTCCGCCTTGGTGCCTACTCTGCTTTACGCCCAGGATGAAGTCGGATTTCTGAGCGATGAGGTGATCGCAGAAATCGCTGGGCGACTGGATTTGACGGAACTCGAAGTGCGGAACGTGATCAGCTATTACTCGATGCTGACAACAAGGCCGCGCGGAAAGTACAACGTGCAGGTTTGCACGAACATCAGCTGCATGGTTCGTGGCGGCGAGGAGATCCTGCATCATTGCTCCAAGACGCTGGGAATCGGTCACAAGCAGACCACGGCAGACGGCATGTTCACGTTGGAAGAAGTGGAGTGCATCGGCGCGTGTAGCTGGGCTCCCGCAGCGCAAGTGAATTACGACTTTCACGAGAACCTGACTACCGAGAAGATGGACAGGATTCTCGACGAGTATAAGAAGAAGGGAACGCAATAAATCCATTTAATCATTTAGTCATTCAAGCATTGATTCAATGACTAAATGACTCAATGTCATGGCTGACCTGGTATCACATCCCGATGAGGTAAAAGTCGTTTCCCGGCGATTTGGCATGGGTGCGACCAACATCGATCGGTACGTCGAACTCGACGGCTACAAGGCCGTCCAGAAGGCGCTCGGGATGGAACCTGACGCAATTATTAATGAGGTGAAGAACTCCGGGCTGCGTGGACGTGGCGGAGCGGGTTTCTCGACCGGGATGAAATGGTCGTTCGTTCCCAAGCAGTCGGCTAAGCCCAAGTATGTGCTCTGCAATGGCGACGAAAGCGAGCCCGGCACCTGTAAAGACCGGCTGATTTTCGAGCACGATCCGCACTCGGTAATCGAGGGCGTGATGATTGCGGCCTTGGCCGTTGGTGCGAAGAGCGGATACATCTACATCCGCGGCGAGTACCGGTATTTATCGATCATCATGCAGAAAGCGATTCGCGACGCATACGCCAAGGGGTTCATCGGCAAGAACATTTTTGGCAGCGGACGTGACCTCGACATTTACTGGCATGGTGGCGCGGGAGCTTATGAGGTCGGTGAAGAGTCGGCATTGATGGAGTCTCTCGAAGGCAAGCGCGGTATTCCGCGTATCCGGCCTCCCTTCCCTGCGGTCGTGGGACTCTGGGGCGGACCGACGGTCATTAATAATGCCGAAACGCTGGCGAATGTACCGCACATTATTCTTAGCGGTGCCGACTGGTACGCGAAGCTGGGCACCCCGAAAAATGGCGGCACGCGCCTGTTCTGCCTGAGCGGAAACATCGCCAAGCCCGGCGTGTATGAACTGCCCATGGGCTACAACCTGAAGAAAATGATCTATGACGTCGGCGGCGGCATTCCGAATGGGCGCAAGTTAAAGGCAGTGGTTCCGGGTGGATCGTCGTGTCCCTGCTTGACGGCAGATGAGGTTGACGTCGCGATGGATTTCGATTCGGTGGCGAAGGCTGGGTCTATGTTGGGCTCAGGCGGCGTAGTTGTAATCGACGACGCGCAGTGCATCGTCAAGTTCGCGTTGCGGACGATGAAGTTCTACCAGCACGAAAGCTGCGGCTGGTGTATCCCGTGCCGCGAAGGAACCGACTGGCTGAAGAAGACGCTGATCCGTTTCCACAAAGGCGGCGGCATGATGAAAGACATCGACAACATGCAGTACCTGTCGGAGAACATGCTGGGAAGGACCTTTTGTCCGCTGGGCGATGCGGCTGCGATGCCGACCATCGGGTTCGTGAAGAAGTTTCGGAAAGAGTTCGAAGATCACCTCGACGGAAGACCATGCCCTTACGAGAAGGCTGGGGCGATCGAACAAGTTCCGGCGATGGCGCACTGAAGGAATTGAGTCATTGGGGATCGGGTGATTGGGCGATTGAAAACCTCGTAGCGACGGATTTTCAATCACTCAATCGCTCAATCGCACAATCGCTCAATCATTAAATTTTCATGGCTGACGTAAATCTCACAGTCGACGGTAAGAAGGTCACGGCTCCGGCGGGGTCGCTCTTGATTGATGCCTGCAAGAACGTTGGCATCGAGGTTCCCTCGTTCTGCTATTACCCCAATCTCTCGCTGCAGGGCGCTTGCCGCATGTGCCTGGTCAAGGTCGAGAAGATGCCTAAGCTGCAGACCGCATGCACGACCGCGGTGGGCGAGGGCATGGTGGTCACCACGGAGAGCGACGAGATCAAGCAGGCGCGCAAGTCGATGCTGGAACTGCTGCTCGGAAATCATCCGCTGGACTGCCCGGTGTGCGATGCGGGCGGCGAGTGCGAACTGCAGGACATGACGTTCAGCTACGGCGCTGCCGAGTCGAAGTTCATGGAGGCGAAGAACCACAAGGAGGAGCAGCAGTGGTCTCCGGTGGTGTACTTCGATCGTCCGCGATGCATCCTTTGCTATCGCTGCGTTCGCGTTTGCGGCGAGGGCATGGACGTTTGGGCTCTCGGCGTGCAGAACCGCGGCGTGAGTTCGCTGATCGCTCCGAATAAAGAGGATCACCTGGAGTGCGAAGAGTGCGGCATGTGTATCGACATCTGCCCAGTGGGAGCGCTTACCTCGGGCGCTTATCGCTATAAGACTCGCCCGTGGGAGATGAAGCATGTGGGCACCGTCTGCACGCACTGTGGGGATGGCTGCAAGACGACTTTGGGCGTGCGGCGCTCGGATACCGGGATGGAAATCGTCCGCGGAGACAACCGCGACAAGAGCGGGACAAACGGCGACTTCCTGTGCATCAAAGGGCGCTACGCATTCGATTTCGCCAATCACGAAGAGCGGTTAACACAGCCACTGATTCGCAAGAACGGCAAGCTGACTCCGTCGACGTGGGAAGAGGCATTTGAACTGGTCGGAAAGAAATTCGCAGAGATCCGTGACCGCGATGGCGGTGCCGCCATCGGCGTGATTGGGTCGAACCGCACCACGAACGAAGAAGCCTATGTGCTTTCGAAGTTCGCCCGGACCGTCCTGAAGACAAATAACGTCGACCACCATCGGACGGCGGACTTCCCTGCTTTCGCGACGGCTCTTCGCGGCCAGACTGACAGGACCGCCAGCATGGCTGATGTATACAACGCGCCGGCGATCCTGCTGATTGGCAACGATCCGACGGAGCAGCATCCGCTGCTGGCCTGGCAGATTCGCAACAATGTCCGGCTGCATCGGGCCAAGCTGTATGTGGTGAATCGGGAATCGATCAAGCTGCGTCGGCAGGCTACGGTCTTCGCCCAGGTAAATGCCGAAGCGGACTTTGTGTCGTTCCTCAGCCAGAACGGTCCTGCTCCTTCCGCATTGGGAGTTCATGGCACGACCGCAGATACTCTGGGAACGGTACGTGAGGCGCTCCGCAACGAAACGAATCTCGTTGTCGTATTCGGTTCAGAGATTCAAGGCGCCAACGTTGAGCAACTCGTCTCTGTATTACCGAATGCGAAATTCATCTGCCTCGGGGACTACGCCAACTCTCGCGGCGCGTCCGACATGGGGCTATACCCCGACTTGTTGCCCGGGTATCACGCGATGCAGAGTCGCACCACGTTCCACGATGAATGGAGCATTCCACAGACGACTGGGATGCACACGACCGAAATGGTCGTAGCCGCTCAGGCCGGCAAACTGAAGGCGCTCTACGTTGTGGGATCGAATCCGATTGGGCGTTTGCAGATTGATCCATTCGCATTCTCGAATAGTTTCGTCGTGGTGCAGGACATGTTCCTGACTGAGACTGCCGTGATTGCCGACGTCGTGCTACCCGCTGCGAATGCATACGAAAAGGCGGGAACGATGACCAACACCTGCGGAGATATTCAGCTTGTAAAGAAGGCTGGCGAGGTTTCGGGCACGAAACCGGACTTCGAAATGATCGTGCGCATCGCCGATGCCATGGGGCACGAAGTTCATAAACTCGTCCCTTTTGGCGGCGGGGTTCACGCCGATATGGGTCAGGCGCGTGGAGCACAGTCTGGTGAAGTCGACCGGCATGCAGTGTGGCTTGAGGACCAGGGACTCGAACCGAAGTTGAGCCCGCTCGATCCCATGGCGATTCTCGACGAGATTCAGAGGCTGGTTCCCGGATATGACGTCTCACGCGTGAACCTGCTGGGCGGGAATACGGAGCACACATCGATCAACAAGACGGGCGGAGGCGTCGCGGCGCGGAAGACGGATGCACCTGCCTTGATCTCTCCGGCGAATGATTCACTGTTCACTTCCGGTACGCTGGGCCGCTATTCGCGTGCCTTGAAATCGGTCATTGAAAGCCATGAAGTCAAGCCCGCCGAAGTCGCGGCTGACTAAGAGTTCCAGTTCCAACTTGCATTAGGGTCTTAACAATTGCTGTGCTGCGGTATAGAGAGGAAGTCAGGCGTTGCCAATCTGGGTCTACATCGTAGCTTCGATCATCAAGTCGGCAGTGGTGCTACTTGTGCTCCTGACAGCGGTTGCGTATACGGTCTGGCTCGAACGCAAGGTTGTGGGCCACATGCAGAATCGCTGGGGACCTACGCGAGTAGGGCCATTCGGACTGCTGCAACCAGCGGCCGATGGAATCAAATTTTTGTTTAAAGAAGACCTCACGCCGCCCCACGTCTATAAGCCGCTGTACATCGCTGCGCCGCTGATTGCGGTCGTTTTTGCGCTGACGTCGATCGCAGTGATTCCGTTCGGCAACTCGATCAGTCTGTTCGGATACACATTCCCGCTGCAGATTACCGATGTGAACATCGGCTTGCTGATCATTCTGGGCGTTACATCGATCGGCGTTTACGGCGTCGCGCTCGCGGGCTGGTCTTCGAACAACAAGTATTCCCTGCTGGGTGGGTTGCGCGCGAGCGCCCAGATGGTGAGCTACGAGATCTCCCTCGGCCTTTCGCTGGTGGGAGTGCTGATCCTGGCGGGGAGCTTCAGTTTGCGCGACATCGTCAACGCGCAAGCTGGACACTTCTGGGGATTCATCCCGCGCTGGAACATTTTCATCCAGCCGGTCGCCTTCTTCTGTTACTTGATGGCAGCTTATGCTGAGACGAACCGAATCCCGTTTGATCTGCCAGAGGCGGAAACTGAGCTAGTTGCCGGATACCACACCGAATACAGCTCAATGAAGTTCGCGATGTTCTTCATGGCCGAGTACGCCAACATGATCACGGTCGCGTGCCTTGCGACGCTGCTTTTTCTGGGTGGATGGCATGGGCCGATCTTCGGTCCACCGATTCTGCAGGCGCTGTTGCCCGTATTTTGGTTCGCCGCCAAGATTTTCGTATTTCTTTTTGTGTACATTTGGGTGCGCGGCACATTGCCCCGCTTCCGCTATGACCAACTGATGGCGTTCGGTTGGAAGTTCCTGCTGCCGCTCGCGATTGTGAATCTGATTGCGACGGCAATCGCAGTCGCGTGGTGAAAGAACAGTGATCAGTGGTTAGTGGCCAGTCAAGGCAAAAACTGGGCACTAACCACTGGCGACTGACAACTAATTTCATGCTCAGTATCCATCTAATTTTGTTTCTGGCGTTCGGAGCCGTCGCGGTGGCGGGTGCCGTCAACCTGCTGGTGCAGACGCATCCGATCAATAGCGCGTTGTCGCTGATCGCGGTGATGGCAGCTCTTGCAGGTGAATACCTGCTGCTGGGCGCGGAGTTCGTTGCCGCCGTGCAGGTGATCGTATACGCAGGCGCGATCATGGTTCTGTTCGTCTTCGTCATCATGCTGCTGAATGCAGGAGTCGAGGAACACACGAAAGGCAGCCGAGTCGCAATTCTGTTCGGCGTCCCCGGAATGCTGGTCGGGAGCCTGCTGGTCGCGTGGGTGGTTCTCAAATATTCTGGGACGCAATCAGTTCCGGTGGGGGCTCTACCCGGAGCGCCCAGAACGATTGGGCCGCTGCTCTTTCACGAATTCCTGCTTCCTTTTGAAATCACTTCGATTCTGATTCTGATCGCCATCATGGGTGCGGTTGTCCTGGCGAGCAAGCCGACGGCTGCCGGCGGGCCAGCGAAGAAGGTGCTGGACTAAATGGTTCCTCTCTCCTACTACCTCGTGCTCAGTGGAATCCTGTTCGCCTGCGGTGTGCTTGGATTCCTCATCAAGCGCAACATCATCACGATCTTCATGTCGATCGAGTTGATGCTCAACGGCGTGAACCTTTCCTTCGTGGCTTTTGCCGCCCACTGGCATGCGCTGGCCGGACAGGTCTTCGTCTTCTTTGTGATGGTGGTGGCGGCCGCAGAAGCCGCAGTTGGACTGGCCATCATTATTTCCGTCTATCGCACACGCGAAACGCTGAACGTTGACCAGGTGAATTTGCTGAAATTATGACGCAGAATCCCTATTTGTGGCTGATTCCGACGCTGCCCCTTGCGGGGGCCGGGATCAATGGATTTCTAGGCCGCCGTTCTTCGAAGACGGCTGTCACGACGATCGCGTTGGCTTTCCCGGGATTGGCTTTTGCCCTTGCGCTCTGGATTGCATTCGGATTCTCTTCGGCAGCGGCGCCGTATGGGTTCGATCTAGCCCACTGGATCCGTTCTGGTGGCTTCTCCGTCGACTTCTCGTTTTACCTCGATCAGCTTTCGCTGGTCCTGTTGCTGGTGGTCACTGGAGTCGGATTCCTGATTCACGTCTACTCGGTTGGGTACATGTCGGAGGACCCTAGCTACTACCGGTTCTTCACCTACCTCAACGTGTTCATGTTCTTCATGCTGACGCTGATTCTGGCGAACAACTATCTGGTGATGTTCATCGGATGGGAGGGCGTTGGACTGGCGTCGTATCTGCTGATCGGGTTCTGGTTCACCAAAGACTCGGCGGCATCGGCTGGAAAGAAAGCGTTCATCGTAAACCGCATTGGTGACTTCGGCTTTCTGATCGGACTGTTTCTGATCATCCAGCACTTCGGCTCACTGAATTTCACGGAAGTTTTCAGCAAGGTACAGCCGTTGCCTGCGGAGACCGCAGGCGCCGGATTGCTGACCGCAATCGGAATTCTGCTGATGGTCGGGGCCTGCGGGAAGTCCGCACAGATTCCACTCTATGTCTGGCTTCCCGACGCGATGGAAGGCCCAACGCCGGTATCGGCTCTGATCCACGCGGCAACGATGGTGACCGCCGGCGTTTACATGGTCTCGCGGTCGCACGTAATTTTCGAGCGCGCACCGATGGCGCTCACAGTCGTCGCCATTATTGGAACCCTGACGGCGCTCTTCGCCGCGACGATTGGCATTACACAAACCGATATTAAAAAGGTTCTCGCCTATTCCACGGTCTCGCAGCTTGGATATATGTTCATGGCCTGCGGTGTGGGAGCGTTCTCGGCCGGAATCTTCCACCTGATGACCCATGCATTCTTCAAAGGACTGCTCTTCCTGGCGGCGGGTTCGGTGATTCACGCCGTCGGCGGCGAACAGGACATGCGCAAGATGGGCGGGTTGCGCTCCTACATTCCCTGGACGTTCTTGACCATGGGCATTGCGACATTGGCGATCGCTGGAATCCCGCCATTCGCAGGCTTCTGGAGCAAGGACGAAATTCTCTGGAAGGCGTTTTCCAGCGAGCATGGAAGTTGGGTGTACTGGCTGATTGGCGTCATTACCGCCTTCATCACATCGTTCTACATGTTCCGGCTGCTCTTTATGACATTTTTCGGCGACTACCACGGTGCGCAAGTGGATTCGCATGGGCATGGCACACACGGGCACGGAGATCATGGGCATGGCGAACCGCATGAAAGCCCGGCGGTCATGCTCGTGCCGCTGATGATCCTTGCGCTGCTCTCAGTTGTGGGTGGGCTCGTCGGCATCGGAAACGGATTTGAGCATTTCCTTGCCCCGGTCTTTGGTACGGCAACGGAGGCGGCTGCGGAAGGTGCGAGTCACGGTACTGAGCTGCTGTTGATGGCAGTTTCCGTTACTGTGGCGATTCTTGGATTCCTTCTCGCGTACGTCTTGTATGTAAGCAAGCCCGAGCTTCCGAAAAAGATCGCGGCCTCGCTGGGTACCCTTTACGAAGCTGTGTTGAACAAGTATTACATCGATGAGATTTACGCGAAGGTATTCGTCAAACCTCTCGTCGATGGCTCGACTGCAGTTCTTTGGCAGGGCGTCGATCGCAAGGTCATCGACGACACCGTGAACAATGCCGCCGATGGCGCCCGGCATGTTTCCGACGAAGTGCGACACATGCAGTCTGGCAATCTGCGCTCCTACGCTGGATGGATCGCCGCCGGAGCAGCCGTTGTCATTGCATACATGGTCTGGTGCGGGGTAGGACAATGAGTCGCGACGTGCTTAGCCCCTACATTGTTTCCCTGGTGACGTTCGTTCCGCTGGCGGGTGCGGTGTTGCTTACGCTTCTTCCGCGGCGCGACCGCGATATCCGTGTGATCGCGTTCCTGGTTTCGCTGATCACCTTTGCATTGTCCATCCACCTGCCGGTGTACTTCCACCGCAGCATCGGGGGCTTTCAGTTCGAGATTGACAAGGCGTGGATTGCCAGCCCGAACATCCACTACCACATGGCCGTTGACGGCATTTCGATGTGGCTAGTGGTCCTGACAACGTTCCTGACACCGCTGTGCGTGCTCATTTCATGGAAGTCAGTGCACGACCGGGTAAAGGAATTTTTCATTCTGCTGCTGGTCCTTGAGACTGCACTGATCGGCGTTTTCACCTCGCTCGATCTTTTCCTCTTCTATTTCTTCTGGGAGGCGACGCTGATCCCGATGGCGTTGCTGATCGGCGTCTTCGGCCACGAGCGCAAGGTTTACGCCGCGGTGAAGTTCTTCATGTACACAATGATCGCCTCAGTATTCATGCTGGCGGCGATTCTGTGGCTGTACGCGCACACGGGCAGCTTTGATTTTGTTGTAATTCGCGATCAAATTGCGCGCGGCGCCGTCCCGAACTTTCCTGCTGCAGCGCAGTGGCTCTTCCTTGGATTCTTTCTGGCCTTTGCGGTGAAAGTTCCTCTGTTCCCGTTCCACACATGGTTGCCCGACGCCCACGTAGAAGCACCGACTGCAGGTTCTGTCCTGCTGGCCGGGGTATTGCTGAAGATGGGTACTTACGGAATGTTGCGATTCAACCTCGGGTTGTTCCCCGAGCAGGCTCGGCGCAACGCTCCCTGGATCATGACCCTGGCGCTCATCGGGATCATCTATGGCGCGCTGGTTGCGATGGTTCAGCCCAACATGAAGAAGCTGATCGCGTACTCGTCGGTCAGCCACCTGGGGTTCGTAGTACTTGGCATCTTCAGCTTTACGGTATCCGGTCTGAACGGCGCGATGTTCGTCATGCTGGCTCACGGTATTTCGACTGGCGGACTGTTCATGCTGGCTGGAATTCTGCATGAGCGTCGGCACACGTACGAGATCTCCGAGTTTGGAGGACTGGCCTCGATCACTCCGGTGTACGCTGCCTCTTATCTTTTCATCGTGCTGGCATCGGTTGGTCTACCGCTGCTTAATGGGTTCGTCGGCGAATTCCTGGTGCTCAATGGAGCATTTCAGGCAAAACCAATCTATGGAATCCTCGGTGCTACTGGGGTGATCTGGAGTGCCTGCTACCTGCTCTGGATGTTCCAGCGGGTTTTCTACGGAAAAGTAACGAACCCGGTGAACAGTTCGATGAGCGATATGATCGGCGTTGAAAAGGCGGCCGTTTGGCCGTGTGCAGTAGCGGCTCTGGTGATGGGCGTCGCGCCGATTCTGTGGCTAGCCGCAATTGACCCCGCGGTGCAGGGGGCTCTAACACCGTTTTCTCAAGCTATCAGTAAGGTGGTGATCCAATGACGTGGCCCGCCTTGCTATTGCAGACGATCCCTCAAACTGTGGATTACATCCGCATCCTGCCGGAGTTAGTGCTCTCGGCCTTCGGCATTATTGTCATGCTGCTGGATCCTGTGATTGAAGGGGAAGAAGGCCAGAAAACTCTTGGCGGAATCGCCTTCGTCGGGACGCTGGCAGCATTGGCGGCCACATGGTACATGTCGCAATTTCCGGGGTTGGCGTTTTCCAATACGATAAAGATCGACACCTTCAGCGTCTTCTTTGACTTTCTTGTTATTGCGATTGCAGCAGTTGTCATTCTCAGTTCATTCGAATACCTGGCAGTGCAACGCATTCGCGCCAGCGAGTATTTCGCCCTGATCCTGTTCGGCGTGGTCGGTATGACGGTGATGTCGTCGGCGGTCGAGTTGGTGCTGATCTTCATCGGGCTTGAAATGTCGTCGATTTCGACTTACATCCTCGCTGGATTTCGCCGGAACGATGCTTCAAGCAGCGAATCTTCGCTGAAATACTTCCTGCTCGGCTCGTTCGCAACTGCGTTCTTCCTCTATGGCGTGGCCCTGATGTTTGGAGCTACCGGGTCGACCAATATCGACATCATCGGTCAAAAGTTGCAGTCATCCCCGGCGGATGTTTTGGTGTTTGTGGCAATGGCGCTGATGTTCGTTGGACTTGGATTTAAAGTGGCCGCCGCTCCCTTCCACGTTTGGACTCCAGACGTTTACGAGGGAGCACCTGCGCCGGTTGTCGGTTTCATGTCGACGGCTCCGAAAGCAGCAGCGTTTGCGGTTCTGCTACGGGTCGTTTATGCGATCAATGCCCCGGGCCGCTTCTGGTTCCTGTGGGTTGCAGCCGCGCTTTCGATGACGCTCGGCAACATCAGTGCGCTGGTGCAATCGAATGTCAAGAGATTGCTTGCGTATTCCTCTATTGCGCACGCTGGATACCTGCTCGTGGCCTTCGCGATGATGACCCCACAGGATTCTCTGACTGGGATCTCCGCGGCGATGTTCTACACCGCTGCTTACGCGGCCATGAACGTCGGGGCGTTCGCCGTGGTGAGCCATTTTGCAAACGCGGGTGAACGCTACGTAACGATTGAGGACTACGAGGGGCTCGGACGCTCTTCCCCGCTGCTGGCCGCAGCCTTGACTATGTTTCTGCTTTCGCTGATCGGGATCCCGGTGACTGGGGGATTCTTCGCCAAGTTCTACGTGTTCAGCGCTGCATTACGGGCCAACTTGATTTGGCTGACTCTGATCGGAGTGGCCAACAGCGCGGTTGGCGCCTACTATTACCTCCGGATCATTGTTGCCATGTATATGCGGGAGCCGCGTAAGGTGGTCCCTGTTACACCGGTGTCGTTCGGGGTAGGCTTGGCACTTGCTTTGAGTCTAATCGCGACTCTATATCTGGGAATTTTGCCGAATCGCGTGCTGCAGATCGCCCAACACTCGGCGCAAGACCTGCTTCCGCAACAGGCTTCGTCTGGCAGTTTGAGTGTAGCTCCAACCCCTGCTCTGGCAGGTGTTCCGCAGCAGTAAACTTTCTAGCAAAGCAGCAAAACGTGCATTTGACAAGCAGCATGATCAGCGTGCATCATGTGTCCACTGAGTTCCCAGGATAGTCCTTTTCAACCTAATCCGTTCTGTGGTGGGTAGTGGCCCTGGAGGAGAACAAATGTCCAAATTGATTCAAAGACTCTGGTACGAAGAGGCTGGGCAAGACATCGCTGAATACGCGGTGATGCTGGCAGTAATCCTGGTTTTGGTGGTCGGGACCGTTCGACTGATCGGCTCAAATGCCAATAACGCGTTCTCGAGCGTTGCAAGTTCTCTGCAGTAGTCTGTTTCGTTTAGTTTTCGAGAGTCCAAAAAAGCTTATGACACGATTTACTTCAAGCTTCGCCTACGGCTGGTACTACCGATTTACGGTAGCGGCTGCGGAGCAGCTTGGAGACAGGTTGAGCCTCTAAAGGCCACCTAAGAAATACCAAGCTTCAACGTAAGCCGCGATCCTGGATCGCGGTTTTTGTTTTATAGGACCAAACTCACAGGAGACCAGCCCATGATCGTCAACATGTCTGAAAAAGCAACCGAGCAAGAGATTAATCACGTGATTGAGCGCATCCGCGAAGCAGGCTATCAGCCGCACGTCACGCGAGGAACGGAGCGCACGATCGTCGCCGCGGTCGGCAGCGGGCGGAGGCACGAGATCGAAGCCCTGCAGGTTGCGCCCGGCGTGGATAACGTCGTCGCGATCGCGCAGCCTTTTAAGCTCGTAAGCCGGCAAGTCCGGCCTGAGCGCTCCATTGTGAAGATCAATGGCATCTCGATTGGCGGGCCTGAGGTCGTGGTCATCGCTGGACCGTGCTCCGTGGAATCACGCGAGCAGTTGCTCGACACTGCCCACGCGGTGAAGCGTGCGGGGGCATCCATGCTGCGTGGAGGCGCGTACAAGCCGCGCACATCTCCTTACGACTTTCAGGGACTGGGAATCGAGGCGCTCAAGATCCTGCGGCAAGCCAAAGAAGAAACGGGGCTGCCGATCGTGACCGAGGTGATGAGCACCGAAGATATCGACCTGATATGTGAATATGCCGACATGCTTCAAATCGGGGCGCGCAACATGCAGAACTTCGCCTTGCTGCGCCGACTGGCCACGGTGAAGAAGCCGATTCTTCTGAAGCGGGGACCTTCCGCAACGGTCAAAGAGTGGTTGCTCGCGGCGGAGTATCTTTTGGCGGGTGGAAACAACCAGGTAGTTCTGTGCGAGCGCGGGATCAAGACCTTCGAGACTGAGATGCGCAACACGATGGACCTGGCTGCGATTGCGTTGGCTCGCGACCTTTCTCACCTGCCGGTGATTGCTGATCCTTCGCACGGGACCGGTAAGCAAAGCCTGATTGCGGCCGTTTCGCGCGCTGCCGTTGCCATCGGCGCAGACGGGCTGATCATCGAGGTGCACCCCTGCCCCGAACGCGCATTGTCGGATGGGCCTCAGTCTCTCGATTTCGCCGGATTCGGCAAGGTCATGAAGGCGCTGACTGAACCACTGCGGCAGACGGCAAGCCCGCAGGAGGGAGTCCCGGCTTCGGTATGATTGGTCGCGTGGCGGATTCGTGCGTCTGACTCGAAGCGTTCAATGACGTGAAACCATGCGGGAGCGACACGCGGGGCGGTCGCTATTGTAGACCCGTCTGGGTCAACTTTACTGCACAATAGGGATTCCCAATTCCGCCTGTGACGTTACATTTCTGACCGTTAACGGATCCAGCCGCAAGAGTTGCAAAGTAGATATTGGTCCCGCCGTTTGAGAGTTGATTGTCGATCACGATCCCGCTGGTCCCCCCGAGCGCGGTGGGCGCATTCACGCAGGTGGAGGTCGGCGGAGAGGTGCAATTCGGAGTCGTCAAGGAAGTCGTTATCGTCGAGCTTTCCACATACGAGGTCAGGGTCGAGCTGCCGACTCCGAAGAACAGCATGTCGGTTGTTCCGTTATAAAACTCTGTCAGTGGTGAACACTCTTCGCCTTTGTTGGTGTTCACAACAAAGCTGGAGGAACCGGTACTGGTAATCACGTTGCTGGCGAATGGGAAAAAATACACTTGTGGGGCAGCCGGATTACCACCACCGTTAACAAATCCGCAGGCGATCATGTGCCCGGAGGTCGAACCATTCAGCCAGAACGCGTTGTCAAACGTTCCGGAGTGCAAGTTGCCTCCCGTGCAGTTTCCCGCGCCGTCCGACGATCCAAGGTTTACCGTATTCGCCGTTGTAGGCTGGCCAGTTGTGAAGTTGTAGGGAAGCTGCGTGACTGCCCCACCGATACCCACCACTTGACTGCATCCGGTGAAGGCAAAGACCTGATCTGTGGCGGGATTGGCCGGATCCGTTACTGCTATGGGTGGGTCAACGACACCTGTACCGGCTCCATGTGTCGCCCAGCCAATCGTCTGCTGTGCCACAAACGTCTTGCCGGGGCTGGCCAGTTTAACGGAGTAGAGATATCCCTCGCCGTCTCCCAGGAAAATCATGCCGGAAGGATCATCGACTACCGGGGCGGTCAAAATCTTGTTGGTTTGAGTCGAAACCGTGACCGGCCAGTTACTCGGATCACTCACCAATGCTGGTGCTCCACCGCCAAACACGGGTGTGATCTTATAAAGGACGCCGTTGTCTGCGCCAACATAGGCAGTGTCGGTGTTGTAATCCACCCAAGGTGAGGAGTTTGAGTTAGTCGCAGCAGTTTCGATGGTCAGCGTCGTCATGCAGTTAACCGTCGTGGGGTTCGTGCACGTAGTCGGAATCTGAGGACTCAGCACTGTTCCCACCTGCGCTGGAGGAGTGGGAATGGGATTTGGCAGTACGAGGACGTGGAAATAGGAACCCGAGGTTGTACTCTCCACAAACGCCACCTTCGTTCCATCGGCGGAAAGGGTTGGCGAGGTTTTGATCTGGCCTCCGGTTTTCGTAACCGTGTAATAAGCGAAAGCAACCCATGGTTTTCCGCTGTTGCAAGCAGGAGTCGCCGAAGTGTACAGGTTATTGATACCGACAATGTTGGCCGTAGTCCCGGAGTTTAACGTCAGTCCATACAAAACGTAATCTGAATTACAGTTCTCTCCATTCACGGTGAACCGGAATTTTGATGGAAACTGGTTTTGCGGGACAAAGCCATTCTCGAGTGAAACCGACCAGTCGATCTTAACGGGGGGCTTGCGCTTGACGGGATGGCGGAGGTTTGAGATCGCGACCTGCCGCATCACCATGTTATAGACATAGCGCGGATCTTTCTCTCCCGCTTTCAACACCTGTTCGGCGTGCATACCCGGCATCAGCAGATGTCGCGAACTCCAGTCCTGTGGATAGCCCAAATGAACTGGTTCCTGGCGCGCGTCATCCACCGATTGCGCCGCGAGCGAGACACCAATCGCCATCATCAAGCCGAGGAATGCAAGCCTGCGCATGATACTTCTCCTTCGAAATCTTTCTTCGCAGAGTATGTTAAGTCAGGTTTAATCTTCGCTTACAGTCAGGTCTTCAGGAACTGACTTCCGTAACCTTCACGCTGCCCACCGATTTCGACCGTGGTTACGAAAGTGCACACAGGTCCCCGTTCAGTTGGACTCGTCCACCCGGCCCCCGACTAGTCTATGCTCAACTAAACGCTTTGTTTTAGGCTCTCTTGATTCCTTCAACCAGCGTAGGCATTCGCCGGTGCATATGCGTCGTTGGGCACGACTAGTGGCGCGCTTTGAATCTGGATCAGGGAACCGGCAAAAGCCTTCCTCGTTTGCTTCAACATGTTCGCTGAGGCAATACCGGTTCGCAGGAACGACTTCTCACAATCCGCCGTCGATGGCCCATGCATATTCCCCTCCATATATGCCAGACCGGGACATCGAGTACACGTTCCCACGTGGGAACAAGTGGAACAGGTCGGCAGATCCTTCGCACGGATCGAGCGCACCTCTTTTAGCTCGGGAGAATCGCTCCAGATATCAATGAACTTCTGACGTCTCACATTGCCGGTCGGCAAAGGAAATTGCACACAGGGAAATACATCGCCATACGGAGAAATGTAGCAGGCCGTATGTCCCGCGCTACAAGGAAAACCCTCCATCACATCCTCTCCCGCTGGTGGTGGAGGAGCACAGAATTCCTCCACATTGCCGACGAGTTCCGGGTCGCGGAAAATCTGACTAAGTTCGCCTCCCGGAATGCGCAGGGAAAGTATTGATGTGTCGCCATCCAGTTTTGGAGTAATCGTCGGGTCAAGCGTGTACTCGGCTCCCAGTTCCCTAGCCAGCATCATGACTCCGCGTTGATCGGCGACATTGGTGCTCATGACGACGTTGGAGATGCTGACTTTTAGACCCTGCGACCTCAGAAAACGAATAGCTCGGACAGTTCGCTCAAGCGATCCCGGCAGCTTTGTGATGGAATCGTGAATCTCCGGACGATGGGAATAAACGCTGATTTGAACCTGCTCCACACCGAGTTCGCGAAGCCGCGCCGCCTCCGACTCGCGAATCATTACCGCATTCGTTTTCACCTTCACGTTGAACAGAAGCTGACGCGCTTTTTCAACGATCGCAAAGAAATCGCGGCGCATGAGCACTTCGCCGCCGCTAAGGGTGAGAAAAAAGACCTGGGCATCCGCAAGTTGGACCAGCAGATCGAAGATTTCTGCCGTCGTCATCTCGCCGTGATCGTCATGGTCGAGATAGCAGTGCACGCACCTCTCATTGCAGCGATAGGTGAGATCGAGGTGGACGCTCAGGGGTACCCCCAAATCGAGCGCTCTTTGATTCATCTCGGAGAGCAGACTCATCGGGGCTCCGGCGAGGACGAAGAGTTGGCCAAGGGCGATTCTGATACGAGCAAAATGCCGTGCCGCGAGAGTTCGTCGACAAAGTGATCTGCTCCGCGCTGGGCGCGCTCTTGATCCACCTCGAATCTCTGGCAAATCTCGTTCGTAATGATCTCGGACAATGGAGTGCGACCATCGGCCGCTTGCCAAATAACCGTGGCAACTTCGTTCAGCGCGAAAAAAGTCGAGTCCTTGGTTGACATCACCATCATCTCGCCGCCCAACATGCGGGCGGCGATTGCTGAGTTTCGGGCGATATATCTTTCGGCCATGCTGATTCTCCCGAATTAACGAATTAGATCCCAGACGCGCTGGTCGGGGAAAAACGCCAACCGTTGAATGGGAATCAAACTAGCGAACTCGTATACTGACTGAAACACAAGTTCCACAAGCGCCGGGTCGTCCGCGAAGAACAAAACATTCCTCAGCAGACTCCGCAGTGCCTCCGCAGGGCTTACCGGTTCGATCCTGTTCCGCAAACTTTTCGCAAGCAGGAAAAATCCTGCGATGGGCGCGGACTGGTTTTCGCCGACTTTTCCCAACTCTCCCGCAAACGGAGTCCCGAATGCCAGATACCGATCGCCTTCGCGGCGAACGTAAGAAATTTCGTCGGTCAGAAGAATTGAATCGGGCGGCGCAAGCCGCGAGATCGTCGTCTTGCCGGCTCCCGAAACTCCGGAAAATATGAAGGCCTTACCGCCGCGTATGGCGCTGGCGGCATGAACCAGAAAGCCTCCTTGCTTTGCGAGGATGAGCGTGTGGACAATCCGCAGCAATGAATCGCAGGCATATGGATTGTTCGCTTGCCGTATATATCCTCGTCGTGCCCTGGGATTCCAGCGCGCACGAAAATCACCCCGTTGCAATAGCCAGTTGCCTTTCTCGACCCTGACCTTCAATCCATCGTCGACCGGAGGAGGCTCTGAGGGCTCATATAGGTCGATATCAAACTCGAAGTCTGCTGGTCGTGTACTCCGAACGAAGCCTGCGTAGCGCTTCGCAATCTGCTCACGAAATGCGGGGTCATGCGTGCGTAGTGCAATTGTCATCCGGCCAATCTCAATGGGAAGCGCTTCCGCAGCGGCTTGGCAGGCAACAGTTCTTGTTCTCATGACTGAGGTGGTACCGAGACATCGAGAGTATGCCCAGCTCGCGGGGATGAATCAGAACTTCTGTAAGCGATAAGCCTTACACCACGCAGTCGTGCGGCGTGAAACCGCACTGCGAGATTTCGGCAACGACCCGAACGGCAAAGGATCCAGGCAGCGGCTGAGTGGACGGGCGAGATCCGTGAACTCGGAACGAAACTGTGGTTGGCTCGCTGAACACGGATCACTCGGCCCAGCAATCCTGCAGAAGTTACCGGATCGCAATCGGGCATCGCGTCGCCACGAGTGATGAGGCGAACGCCATTCCCGGAGACTTGCATCCCGACGAGTCGATGGATGAAGCATCGCTTTTCGCGCAAAATCAGAACGATATGTCCGGGGATCACCTCGTCCTGACTGACTACTTGGATCGTCAGCAGATCACCGGGCCACACAGCAGGAAGCATGCTCATTCCCCGCGCCTTCAGGCGAACCTCGCCACAGCGGCGAAGAGTCTCGACCACGAGATTGAGTTTTATATTCTCTCGATCTTCCGTCATCAATGGCGTCGAGATGTCCATGTCAGGAGCTATGGCGATGAAATCTGCACTGGAAATTTGTGGCCTGAACTTTGCCACACGCCAAGGCCATCGTCTCGAAAACTCGCTCGAAACGGAAGGCCGGATCCTGATAGGCCTTTTTCGGAGGAGGGCTCTCCTCTTTCGTCTCCTCCCAAGTTCTCTTTTCGTCGTGTTCAGACATAAGACCTTGAGCCGTGCGAGTGTTGAGAGCCACGGACGGCCAGAGCCCGCTTTTTCCGAGAACTTACTGCAAGCAAGCCGGGGAAGAATCGCACCTCGACCTGATCGAGATTTGTGCTTAACCTGGCATAACTAAGCTGGTCCAAATCCCCTCCCGTCCGTGAAAAGCGGCCGCACTCCGCTTTCCGTGACCCACGATACCAGCGATCAATCCCCCGCCATTGCCATGGCAGCAGGGATCACAACCAAGCCGACTGCTTGCATTGCACTCACAAACTCCGCCACGTCGCGTTCCGCTCGTTCAGGTTCGACTTCAAATTCTTGCGCGACTGCTGTCGTCAATTCCGTGACGGTCTTTGGCGTTTCGAGCAACCTCCAGATCAGCGCAGCAGTTCCGTTAAAGCTGTAAATCGAAACTACATCGCCGACTTTAGCGCCAACAGGAACAATCAGAGTTTCGCCGGCGACTATCCGCGCCACGACTGACTCCGATCGGATGAACCTTTCTTCGCGCCCCACAATCGCCACGCCACCCTCATTTCGGATTTCGTAAAAAACATTACTCTTCGAAACCCACCTGCTTTCGTCCCAATTTGAGATTACGGCAACTGTACCCTCTGAAAGCAATCGGACTTTAGGGGTGGTATTGAGTTGGTTATCAGTCCGGTTGGTTCAGAAATCCACAGAAAAATCGCACTTCAGGCATTGACTCTGGCCGCACAATGGCTTCCGACTTCGCCGGCGTTTATCTGATGGTTACTGGGGATTGCAAATAAATCTCCCTTTCTCTTTGGGCTGGACAAACGAAACAAAACGCTATAAAAAGAAATGCGCAACTCAACCGTCGCTTACGCGACCAAACCGACTCCAGGTAGAGTCCTGTGCTAAACGAAGAACGCCGCCGCGCTATTCTCGACTTGTTGAACCATCAGGGACGAGTACTGGTCACCGAACTCTCTCGTCATTTCGAAACCTCGCAGGTTACGATTCGCAAGGATCTGGAGATCCTGCACGCGCACGGACTTGTCCACCGCACTCATGGCGGAGCACTGCCCTCGCGCGAGGGAGCGCTTGAAGATCCGACGCTGCGCGAAAAAGAAAAGCTTCATCACCAGGAAAAGCTGCGCATTGCCGACAACGCGGTACAAAAAGTGAAGGAAGGGCAAGTTGTGATCCTGGATTCGGGAACGACCACGACGGCGATCGCTCGGGCGCTGCGGCAATTCCAAAATCTGACGATCATTACGAACGCCGTGAATATCGCGGCCGAACTGGCCGGCACTGCCGTCGAGGTAATTCTCACCGGTGGCACGTTGCGCAAGAATTCCTTTTCGCTGGTCGGTCCCATCGCGGAAGAAACATTGCGGCGCCTGAGCGCCGACATTTTATTTCTGGGTGTCGACGGTTTTGACGCTCATTACGGATTGAGTACTCCAAACCTGCTCGAAGCGAAAGTGAATCGAGTGATGGTGGAGATCGCCAAGAAGACTGTTGCGGTGTGCGACTCGAGCAAGTTCGGACGCCGTAGCCTGTCGCTGATTTCGCCGACCTCGACACTGAACGAAGTCATCACCGACCGTGGCGCTCCGAAGTCGGACTTGCGCATCTTGAAGCAGGCCGGAATCGAAGTCACCCTGGTTTAACACATCAACACAGAGGTCGGGTTTCAGACTGCAGCGTGGAAGATCAGGCGTTCGGCAATCTGATTCGAAATTGGCGCATTCTGAAATCTGCAATCCGAAATCTGTAATCGAAATTCTGAATTCTAGCCTCTGCATTCTGATTCCCTATGCCTCGATTCGACGTAACCATCGCCGGAGAATTGAATCTCGACCTTATCCTTTACGGACTGCCGGAGCAATTGGCGCCCGAACGCGAGCTGCTGGCAGACCGAATGATGCTGACGCTGGGCTCGTCGTCGGCGATCGTCGCGCACAATCTCGCCGCGCTCGGCAGCAGCGTAGGCTTTCAATCGCGTATCGGCGAGGACCAACTTGGACAGATGGCACTCGAACGACTCGAACAAGGCGGAGTGGATGTTTCGCTGGTGCGACGCGTGAGTGGATCGGTCACCACCGGACTTACCGTTATTCTCTACCACGAAGCATGGCGCAACATTCTCACCTACATGGGAACAATTTCTGAATTAACGTACGATGATCTTGATCTCGGCTATCTTGCCGATTCGCGCCATTTTCATTTCTCTTCTTACTACCTGCAGCGCAAGCTACGACCCCGTGTCGGCGAACTTTTCCAGCATTTGAAGTCCAGCGGGCTCACGATTTCGCTCGACACAAACGACGATCCAGACGACCGCTGGGAAGGTGGACTGCACGAGGTCCTCCGATACGTTGACGTGTTCCTTCCCAATGAACGCGAGGCGTGCAAAGCGGCAGGCACGGAGGATCTGGAAGCTGCAATTGGCAAACTCTCGCAACTCGTGCCCCTTGTGGTCGTAAAACTGGGCCGGAAGGGTGCTTTGGCGCAGCGTGGGAACGAACGTGTCGTCAGCTCTCCGTTAACCGTCGACGCCGTGGATCCAGTCGGCGCCGGCGACAGTTTCGACGCGGGATTCCTGCACGAATACCTCAAGGGCTCAGACCTAGCGAAGTGCCTGGCCTCCGGCAATCGCTCCGGCGCACTCTCCACCACGCGGCCCGGTGGCACCGAAGCTTTCCGCGATAGCGTGTATCGCGAGAGGTTCTTCGCTGAGAATCGTATTTGAAGGTAGGGAAAATGTAATTTCCTGTAAATTGCTCTCCGCTGATGCCGAATAGTGTGTCTTGCCCTACATTTCGCGGTACAATTCTGCGCCTAGATTATGCGAAAGCCACTTGCGGTCTCTCTTCCAGGCTTTCCGTGAGGAGTCCTCTATGAAATCACAGCACCGATTTGTCCCATTGTCAGCTTCCGCTCTCGCGCTGTGTATTGTCGTGCCATGCATCGCGCAATCTGGCGACGGCAAAGTTGCCGTCCACGTCACTCCCAAGCAGGCTTACGTGTTCGTCGATGGACGCGCGATCAGTGAGGCCAGCAAACATCATTCCCTAAGTTTGAGCGCAGGTGATCACAAGATCGTGCTCGCAAACTACGGATACACTCCGGAAACTCGCAACGTCACAGTCACAGCCGGCAAGACTACTGACCTCGATGTAACTCTGCAACCGGTGACATCCACGGTTGCGGGTCCATTTGGCGCGATGACCATTGAAGGCGCAGCCCACGACGCAGTGCTGCTGAACGGAAAGACACCAGACTTCTTCGTGGGGCACGGAGACGAATTTGATCACGACTGGGGATGGAAGCAGGAACTGATCGTCCCTCCGGGGACCTATCAAGTCTCCGTTCTTAGTGGAGACAAGGAACTGTGGTCGGGTCCAGTGGATGTTGCGGCGAACAAACGTGTCGTGGTCGACATCCCGAAGGGCGTTCGAAAAACGGTCGATTGGCCTCGCAGCTCGAAGCTAACGTCGATTCCACGTTTCACCGTAGGCACGGCGAGCGCGACAGTAGCGGTTGCGAAACCCACCGCACAACTTTCCGCCGCGATGGCACAAGTGAATTGCGGAGATCCAGCGCAACTCAAGTGGACTTCTACTGACGCGCCCAGCGTACAAATCAGTAGCATCGGTCCGGTCGCGTCGAACGGCGATCAGAACGTTGATGCCAAGCAGACGACGACGTACAACCTGACCGCTTCCGGTCCTGGGGGCACGGCAACATCGAGCACGACGGTAAACGTCAACACCGCGATCCAAGCCAATCTGCAGTTGGCACCTGCAGAAGTGCACTATCGCCGGATTGCCGACAAAGTCGTACAAGACGATAGCAGCGCTTTGAACTGGTCCGCGGCCAACGCTTCGACGGTTTCGATCGATCAGTTGGGAACCGTTAGCGCAACCGGGAACCGTCCGCTCCAGATCACCCCGAAGAAGACCACACCAGGGCCGATCGATGAAACGGTCACCTATACGCTTGCAGCGACGAACGGGTGCGGAGGCACTGAAACGCGCACGGCTGCCCTGCATATCGTCGGCACCATTGAACAACCTGAGATGCAGTTATCGCGAAGCATTTACTTCCCCACCAACCAGCCGCGTAACGTAAAGTCCGACAAAGGATTGTTGCCGAGCGAGCGGGAGTCGTTGAAAGCTCTGGCCGACGCTTTCAAGACTTACCTTACCGCGGATCCCAACGCTCATCTAGTGCTGGGTGGGCACGCGGACAAGCGCGGTCCGGCCAACTACAATCAGTCCCTTTCGGAATGGAGAGCTGAGCTAGCCAAGCGTTTTCTGGTCGAGCAAGGTGTTCCCGAGGCCGATCTCGAGACGCAAGCGTACGGAAAAGAGCAGAACCTGACACAAGATCAGGTGAAGCAGTTGCTGGAGCAGAACACCAATCTGTCGGCCGAGGAGCGGCAAAAGGCTTTGGCGAAGATCCAGACTGTGGTTCTCGCCAATAACCGCCGGGTGGACGTCAAGTTGAGCACGACGGGGCAAGAGTCGGCTCGCACATATCCTTTCAATTCGACCGATTATGTGGCACTAGTCGATCGTGGAAAACCGCTGGAGTCCAACCCCGTGGTCAATGCTGCACAGAAGGAAAAGGTAAAGGACTAGACCTCACCATTGAAGTGGATATCCGCGGGAACAAGTGTCCGATTGCATCGTTCTCGCGACTCCAACGAAGAACAAAGAGCCTGATGCAAGACGCTGTTTGTGTTGCATCAGGCTCCTTCAATTTCAAAGACGGTAATCTACTTCGCGCTCACTTCCAGCAGGAGATGCTTGTCGAACTCTGCTTTCAGTCGTGGAACCTTCCCTGCCTCGGCCTGGACCGTACCCAGGTCCTTCCCGTCCGCATAATCAACCACGCTATAGCTTCCAGGCTTCAGTCCCCGCAGCTCAACTTCGCCGTTGAATGCGCCTGTCTCTGGCGCAAAGAACGCGTAGTACATTTTGCCGTCCTTTGCGATCGCGTAGGCTTCAGGCACATCGTAGCCATAGACGTATAGATCGAGGAAATCGCCCTTCGACAGCATCTTCTCGTTGTAGAGGGCGAGCCATTTCTTCCAGTGTTCTTCTTTCTCGCCGGTCAGAGCCACGGGCTTGTACTTCGGCCCTGGATCCGGCCACACGAACTTCGTTCCCGGCACACCGCCCGTGCCTACTGTGGAAGCAAAGTCGGCTCCGTGCTCGCTCCAGTTTCCATGGCCAAGCGGCGTCATGTCTGAGAGTTCGACATGATCTCCGTATACCGCTGACTGAGGACCAAGCAGAGCCTTATACATCTTGATTCGCCGCCGCACCTGCACTCCACCGACGGGATCCGCCGTGACCGCCTGATCGATGAACGGCAGCCATGCCAGCGAAGGTGTCGTGCCGCAGGGGCACGCCTGCGTTACGCTCTCCGGCTTCAGCGCGCGGCTCGTTTCGAAGATCGCCTTATAAACCTCACCCATCGCGTTCACCGAGTCCTGCGGTGACTTGTGATGATGCGCCGGGTTGTAGCACGCCGGCACACTATAGATATTGTCGAGCTTCGAGCCGTCGAATCCCCAGTCGCGGATGAACTTCTCTGTCAGTTGCTTGTAAAAGGCCTGCACCTCGGGCAGGGATGGATCCAACACGGCCAGATCGCGAGTCATGCGGGCGTGCTTGCCGTTCTTGTCGAGGATCAGCCACTCCGGATGCTCCTTGGCAACTTTCGATACGGCGTATTTGTGGGATTCATATTTCCCCTGCCCATCTTCCACACCAAGCGGCAGCCACCACAATTGCACCAGCATTCCCTGCTTGTGAAAGTCGTCGACCATCTGCTTGATCGAATCGCCCGGAAACGTATCTGTGCGCGGGTTCCAGTCTCCATAAGTGTCGAACCAGCGATCGTCGAGCGTTGCCCACTTGATACCCATCTCTTTCAACTTCGGAACCGTGCCCAGCATCTCCTTTGGGGTTACATTGAATTCATATCCCCATCCGCACCAGCTCACGTTGTAAGCTTCGTTCGAGGGCTTTGGGATGTCCCATCCTTCTTTCTGTAACAAGCTCGACCACATGCGCAACGGTTCGTAGAAGTCACCGCTGTAGACCGCGACAAAACTTCGCGGCGTGGCATAACTTTCACCGGGTTTCAGGACCGAGTTGTTTGGAATCTCGATCTGCGCGTTTACGAAGCCTTCGTGATCCACGTTGACGGGAATCGACAGCGTCCAAGGCAGCGTTTCGACGTGTCCAATCGCTTCACCCACCGAAGCGGTCCAGAAGGCAACAACCGGAATGCCGCCACCGTAGCCGCCCTTCACGTTCTCACCCATCGCGTTGGGCTGCGCCGATGTCCGCTTCAATTGGTATACGTCGTCTTCGCCCCAGTCGTAGCTCGATCCCTGAAACGACCACATATCGTAAGGCTGCGCATTTGGATCGGCCTGTTTGGCGTTGAAACGGTGCTCCTGCATCAGCACCTTATCCAGTTGGAAGTCCGAAGTTCCGGTATTTTTGTAGGTGGAACTTACCAGGGCAAGATTTGGAAAACCGTCATAGGCCTCAAATACAAGCATGCGCTCGATGGGAATCCCGGCGGCTGCCAGTGGTTTCGCCGGAATCATAATGCGTTTCCCAGGACCCAATTTCCCGTTCGCCTCAAGCACTTTAGCCTGGGCAAAATCAGGGATGAAATCGAGTTCCTTGCCTTCGTGAATGATTGAATCACTGCCGCCGGTGGATCCCACGCCCGGTTCATCGAGCGTAAGACGTTTCCCGTCTTTGACCAGGGTCGCCTGCACGAACCCAGAAGGAAGAATCTGAAACTCCGACGTACTTGTGGTGACGACAATCGGACCACCATCACGCACATCGACCTTGATCGCGGACGGTTGCGAAGGAGGTTGTTTTGGCGCTTCGGCCCGCTTCGTACAGCCAATCGTGAGGCACGAAAGGATGATGAGCGTGATTGCCGGAAGTAGTGAAGAGTAAGAGACAAACCCTCTGCAAGCGATGCGATTCATAGTCCCCTCAGCGAGGACAACAGTATATATCGAAAGTAAAAGAAATCTTTCGCACTCTTTCGCAAGAAGGCGCCCTTAGCGGATTTCGGCCAGTGAGTGCTCCAAAGCGCCACGTTTCGGCGTAGGCATCGCGCCAACTTCGCTGGCGACCCAGGCGCCTACGAGATTCGCTACCTCATTCATAAGGTCGAGCGACGCGCCGTGGAGATATTCGTGCACGAGGCCGGCAGTAAAGGCGTCTCCGGAGCCGACGGTATCGGCCACGCGGACCTTGAAGCCGGAATGCTCGCTAACTTCGTCGCCACGCGTCAGCAAACTCCCCCGCCCGCCGCGGGTCACGCAGACAACTTCGAGATCGAAGTCGCCCATCAATTTGCGCGCAGACGACAACTCGTCCTTGTGCGGAATCTGGCAAAGCTTCATGATCTTGGGCAATTCGTCGTCATTAAGTTTTACGATATCGGCGAGTTTCATCGACTCGGCCAAAACCTCCGGCGAATAAAACGACTGCCGCAAATTCACGTCGAAAACCTTTACTGTAGCGGGCGAAGAGGCGGCGACGAATTTTTGGATCGTTGCGCGGCTAGCCTCCGAACGCTGGGCGAGCGAACCAAAGCAGACTGCGTCCACGTTCTCGGCAAGGTTTTGCCAATCGAGCGTCCAATGCAGGAAATCCCATGCCACTGGCTGTTCTATCTCAAACCGAGCTTGTCCGTTTCCATCGAGATCAACCTTGACCGTACCAGTCGGATGTTCCCGGTCTGTCTGCACATGATCGATGTCCAGGCCGCGTTCCTCCAGCTTACGCAGCGCATCGAGCCCGCGCGAGTCTTCTCCGACACAACTCGCGACGATACCTTGATCGCCCATCAGGGTGGTGATGTAGGCAAAGTTCGCAGGCGCGCCTCCAAGACATGCACCATGCGGCAACAGGTCCCACAGCACTTCTCCTAACCCTACGACTTTCTTCTTCATGATCCTGACCCGAGTAATATGCGGAAACGTTTACGGATTCGCTAGTAAAAAGAGGGACTCCCGAAGGAATCCCTCTGTGAGTGCTCCACGAGAGAATTAGAAGGAGAACTTCAGAGCGAATTCAAGTTGACGCATACCAGAGGTGGATCCTGGGGAAGAGTCAGCCTCGATGTCGGTGATTCGACCGTTGCCTGCGCAGTCGATACACTGCCCGGAACCGCTCTGGTTCGAATTGAAACCGAGCACCGGATGATTGAACACGTTGAACGCATCCATGCGGAATTGCGCTTTCACGCGCTCGGTGATGCTGAAGTTTTTGAAGATCGCAGCGTCTGCAAAGAAGGCGCGTGGACCAACAAAGCTGTTAACACCGATGTTGCCCAGATTCCCTTTTCCGGGATCCAAGAATGCACCACTCGTCGCACCTGCGATACTCGGGACCGGCGTGAAGTAGGTAATGTACGGCGCGCCGCTCGCGGGATGCTGCAAGGAACCGGCTCCCATCTGGAATGAACCGGAACCGCGGTTTGGGCGGCAGACGCCAACGTCTTCCTCGGGACCGCACTCACCGAAGCTCGGCGTCCATGGCAAACCGCTGCTCCAGTTCGTCGTCCCTGAGATTTGCCATCCACCGATGATGAGGTCTTCAGCGCGACCGGCGTTTCCAACAAAGGTCTTGCCTTTACCGACGGGGAGTTCGTAGACCAGATTAGTAACCCAAACATCGGTTCTAACCTGGCTGTCCGGCCCATATGCGATCGGATGGCTGATCGCAAAGTAATTGGAGTCGTAAGCATTTGCTTTGGCCAGCGTGTAGTGCGACAGCAACTGCAGTCCGTGAGAGAAACGATGATCAACTTTCACCTGCAACGCGGAGTAAAGGCTGTTCGCGTCATTACCAAGAAAATTCCCTTGATCGGTCGAGCAGCAGGTCAGCTGGTCGCTCACGGGCACACCTGACAGACCGCATTGCTGCGCCGAAACCGAGCAATCGGGATAGATGAACTTGTTGTAGTACGGACGCCGTTGAGCTTGAGGCACCCCGGAGGCGAAGCCAACAACCGACGGTTGATTGACGTTGTAGGTGTTGCCCGTGCCGGCGAATACGTTCGTGCCCTTGTTGCCAATGTAGGCGATTTCGAGTGAGGTGGTGCTGTTGAGTTGGCGTTGTACCGTGGCGTTCCAAGCATCAAGCGTTGGCAAGCGTTGGTATGTGGGACGGATATGAGGCTGCAGGTTGCCCGCTGGCCCGTTCAACGGCAGCAAGCCATTCGAAGGAACCTTTGGGAATGTAAAGATCGGCGGACCGGCATCCAGCGTAAACGCGGGAACGTTGTTATTGGTGGCAAGGGGATTGACATTCACCGCTGCCACGCTTTGGCTGGCTAACACCGGCAGGTTTTGTGTCACCGCGTGGCCAAAGTTAGACCCGAATACACCCATATCGAAGCTGCGACCGTAGCCAAGACGAACTACCGTCCTCTCGTTAACTTGATACGCCGCGCCCAAGCGAGGTGCGAAATAACTCCACTTGTTGTTGATGTTTCCATTCATCCCGATGTTGCCGTAGCCTGCTACGCGATCATGACCATCGCCCGAAGCGATGTTGGTAAAACCGCCGTTCCCTTTTCCGTTTACGTATTCAGGGAAGTAAACCTCCCACCGCAATCCGTAGTTAACGGTCAGCTTCGAGGTCGCTCGCCACGTATCTTGCGCGTAGTAGAACATTCGATGCTGACGCTCGGCGGCATTGGTACTCGTGCTGACATACCTGCTCAAGTTGGTTACATCGCCCAACAGGAATGTCGCCAGATCCAGACCGCCTGACCCAGCATCGCCTGTAGCGGCACTGCTGAACGCATACACTCCGGTTCGATTGGAATCGCTTGGCACGCGCAAGTTTTGCGCGTAACGGACGTCTGCGCCAAACTTGAACTGATGGTTGCCCTTCATCTTGGTGATGTTGGCGACCCACTGGAACTGTTGCTCGCTCTCGATAAGTGGACAGTTGCAACGGGCTACACCAAGTCCATCGCCGAAGTTCGACAGATTCGTGCTGGTGTTGCTGCCGCTGGAATTATCCATATCGAATTCGCCCAAGCCGGAGGTGAAATTGTCGCCCATGTTTGCATTCGGAATGCCGAATGCTGTCATGGCAGCCTTACCGGCGTCCGGCTTGTTCGTCATCGGGTTGTACTTGAAGTAGCCGAAGCGAAAATCGCCGAGCAGCGAGGAACTGAATGTCTTCGTGACACCGGTCGCTAAGCTGTAGTTGTGCACGTTGGAACTACCCGCCAAACCTCCGGGGCCGAAACCGACGCCACCCACGGCTCCAAGGCTAGGTGCTCCTGAGAGCGAGAAGTAGTTCAAGCTGAAACGCCCGAAAACGCTCATACTCTGGCTGGCGGCGTAGTCGATTCGGGTGTCAAAGCTATTTTGGTTGTAGGGACCAGCGCCAGATCCCACGAAGTTGTTGAGGCATCCCGTCGTGCCTACCGTCGCGCACGTACCAGTGTTTGTGGGGTTGGGAAACGCCGCAAGCATCTTCATCGCCGCCGGCGATAGGTAGTTGACCGGAATCAAATACTGATTCGCCGTTCCGTTCGTCGTTCCCGTGCAGCCTGCGGCGGATACGACGCCCAGTGATCCGCAGAACACCGACCTTCCACTTCCGTCTGCTAACCCGGTAGTAGGGTCGTAAATATATGGAGACCCGTTGGCGGCAATCAGCGATGCGTAATCGCTCAGATTGCAGTACGTTCCCCCAGTCACGCAGGTGCTTTTCGCGAGCGCGGTCGGAATCGTTTCCTGGTTGCTGATGCCGTTCTTCTGCCGCGTAGTCTGATAGTCACCGAAGAAAAACAATTTGTTCTTGATGATAGGCCCGCCGATCGTGCCGCCGAACTGCTGCCAACGGGACGACGGAATCAGACGATGCGTGACCGGGTCCGGATTGAACTGTGTAAACGGATCACGAGCTGCTGTCGCATCGGTTCGCCGAAACCAGAAGCCGCTGCCGTGAATGTCGTTGCTGCCAGACTTGGTCTGCACAGTCACCACGCCGGCGACTGCCTTGCCGAACTCGGCGTCATAATTTCCGAGAGTGATCTTCGTTTCCTGAATGGCGTCCAGGTTCGGATTCACGACGATGATTCCGAGGATCGGATCCTGGTTGTCGGTTCCGTCCAGTTCGAAGGCTGTGCCGCTAAAGTGCTGCCCGTTCACGAAAATCTGCTGGCCACCTTGAGGATTTTCAGTCGCGGCGTGGCTCCATCCCACCAGTTTCTGGGTGCCTGGCGAGAGCAATTCGAACGATGTGAAGTTTCTGTTCAGGATCGGCGCATTCTCCACCGCACGCTCGTTGAACTCGATAGCCACATCGGCACGATCCGTCTTCAGTTGAGGTGCTTCGGCCGTGACTTCCACCTGCTCGCTGGTTGAGCCGACTTGGAACTGGCCATCAACGCGCGAACCGGTATCGGCAGAGACTTGGATATCCTTATATTGGAGGACCTTGAAGCCTTGTCCTTCGATGCGGATGGTATAGACGTCCGGGATCAGGTGCGTGACGGAGTAGTTCCCGCTCTCGTTTGTGGTCTCGGTCGTTGATACATTCTTGGTTTGGCTGGTGACCGTGACTTTCGCTCCGCTCACTGCTGCTCCGGAAGGATCTGTCACTGTGCCTAAAATGCTCCCATAAACTGCTTGCCCCACAGCAACCGGCACCCACAGACCGCACAATAGTGTGAAAGTTGCAAAAGCCGCCCACAGAGACCTTCTCATGAACTTCCTCCTCAGCACTGTTTCCGAAAAACGCGATTGCCCCAGAAATGCAGAGAGAACTGGCGAGACAGTGTGCAGTCGTAATACAAAACAATTAACTGGATAAAGTTTCACTAGGTTTGATACTGTTACGGGAACGAAGTTGAGCTCGTTCAGCAAGATAGGCTGGATTGTTACTTCCCCTGTTATATGGCCGTAACACATAGTTTCGCGGTTGGTCGAGAACAATGCTTCCAGCAAATAGAGAAGCTTACAAAAAGTCATAGCCTCCACTCCTCGGAATCCCTCTGCAGACTCCTCCGGTATTTGGCTGAGCATTCGCTCGATCACCCTGGTGTTGCGTTGAAGGAGTACCAGATCGCGACCGAAGTCCTGGGGCGTCCGGCAGGATTTGATCCCCAGAGCGATTCCACGGTTCGCGTGCAAGCCGGGAGGCTTCGCGTGAAGCTCGCGGAGTACTACTCTCACGAGGGCACCGACGATCCTGTGGTGGTGGAGATTCCCAAGGGCTCGTACACACTGACATTCCACGTGCGAACGCCCAAACCCGGAGGGTTAGCAGCTCCGGCTTTGGTTACCGAACTTCCCGGGAAGAAAATCGAAATCGTTGCACCCGACCGGCGCTGGGCCATAGCGGTGGGCGTTCTCTCGGTCTTATTGGTAGCGTCTTTTACGCTGAGCGCAATTCTGCTGTCGCAGCGAACGTCAACGCAGACCGCTGCGGTAGCGCCCATCCCCGCCGCTTATCAGATCTTTTGGAATCGCTTTGTGACGAGCCCGCAACAGCCTTTGGTGATCTTCAGCAACGGCAGCTTTGTCGGGCGACCGGAAACCGGCATGCGGTACTTCAATCCGGCGGTCGACAGCCATCCATTTATCCTCGATCACTACACTGGGGTGGGAGAAGTGTTAGCGATCCATCAGTTAGATCGCGTCTTCTCCATACTGAACCGCCCGCTGCGCGTGAAGCGTGGGGCGCTCTTCTCTCTGGACGATGCGAAGAACAATGATCTGATTTTTGTCGGATCGCCGTCTGAAAACTTAACGCTGGTCGATCTTCCGGGCTCGCGCGAGTTCATATTTCAGCGTCTCGACTCCGGCCCGCGCAAGGGCGATCTCGCAGTTTTAAATGTTCATCCTGAAGGCGGAGAACCGAAGCTGTTTCTGGCCACTCCCGCGAATCAACCGACCGTCGACGATTATGCTGTGGTGAGCCTGCTGCCCGGACTCGATCCATCGCGCTCGATCCTCATATTGGCGGGAAACTCCACGTTTGGAACGCAGGCGGCTGTCGAGTACGTCTGCCGCGAAGACTCCATCAAGGAACTCCTGCAGCGGTTAAGGGTTTCGAAGGCCTCGGATTTGAAGTCGTTCGAAGCGCTTCTGCACGTAAAGATCGCTCACGGTGTCCCGGTCACCACAGAACTGATCGCAGTACGCAATCGCACGAACTGACGGGTCACTTTCCTCGGACATTCAGCTTCGGATCCAACTCTGCAGCCTTCTCGAACTCTTTTTTTGACTCGTCCTTTTGGCCGCTCTGCTGCAATGCCAGTGCGAGTTGATAGTGTGCGGCTGCATATGTCGGTTCGGAGTGAATGGCGGATCGAAACTGCTGAATCGCCCCGTCGAGATCACCAACGCTCAAAAGCCTCTTGCCCGAGTTGGTGGAAACCTTTGCTGCTTGAAGATTATTGACCGAGGCAGCGATCCGGGCCCCTTCTTTGGCCTCCTCAGCCGCACCTTGCGAATCTCCCAACTGGCGCAGTACCCCTGCCAAAGTTGTATGCGCTCCGGCAAAATCAGGCTGCAACCGGATAGCTTCCCGCAACTCCGCAGCTGCGTCCTGCAGTTTTCCTTGCTGCTTGAGGACTGTCCCGAGTGTGTAATGCGCCTCAGCATAGTCCGGCTTGTTCTTGATCGCCTCGCGCAATTCCGAAACCGCGTTGTCGAATTCGCCCCGTTGCCAGAATAGAACTCCCAGCGTGTAATGTGCGTCGACCAGATCGGGCTGCAGCCGAACCGCTTCCTGGAATTCCGCGGTCGCCTTGTCGAGTTGATCTTCCAATTTGTACGTAAGACCCAGGTTGTAATGCAAAGAAGCATTGGCAGGAGCAATCTTCACTGCGCCTTCTAACTCGGTTGCGGCCGCGTCAAAGTTCGCCAATTGCATGTACGCGATGCCCAAATTACCGCGCAGGGATCCGTCCTGGGGACGAAGTTGGACGGCATTCTTAAAAAGTGGGATAGCACCGTCTGCATCGCCCTTTTGCAACAACGTCAAGCCAAGGTCGTTCTGCACTTCCGGATCTTTGGGATTCAGCTTGATTGCCCGCTGAAAAGCCTTCACCGCTGCGTCAACGTCACCGGCACGCTGGCTGGTGATCCCCAACTCGACCTGTAGATCGAACCAGCCCGGTCGCAAAGCCGCTGCTTTCTGCAGTTCGGCCAACGCCTCAGCGTTTTCAGATTGCGCCCCCAGCGCTTTCGCCAAGTAGTAATGCGCAGTCACATCCTGAGGATTCAAATCGACGGCCTTCCTCAGTTCGTTCGCGGCGTCTTCCACCTTTTGCTCTTGCAACTCCGATACTCCTAAGTGGAAATGAGCGGGCTCGTAGTTCGGCTGCAGCCGCAATGCGTCTTTGAAGGAAGCTTCTGCGGCGGCAAAATCATTTCTCTGGGCCAGAATCGTGCCTAGTTCATCGCGCAAGTCAGCCCGTTCGGGTGCCAATGCCACAGCCCGCTGCATCTCGCTCACAGCGTCATCTCCCTGAGACTGGCTCACGACCTTGGCTAGCATCCGATGCGTCTCGGCATTATTCGGAGCGAGTTTGATGGCTGTATGGGCTTCCTGCTCTGCTTCGGTGGTCTTGCCCTGCCGCAAGAGAACGCTCGCCAGCGTCAAGTGCGCGTCTGCCATACTCGGCTTTAGGTCGATCGCCTTCCTAAGATGCGCTCCCGCTCCATCGAGGTCACCTTCCTCCGCCAGCACCCACCCCAGGGCCGACTGTGCGGCAGCGTCCTTCGGGGAGAGACGTACTGCCTTCTCGAATTCAGTCCGAGCGCGCGCAACGTCGCCTTTAGCCAAAGCATCTTGACCCCGCTGCAAAGCGGTTTGTTCCGCGGACTTCGATTCGGGAGACTTGGCTGGAGTCTGGGTTTCCGCCGAAATACACAACGAAAGCGCCGCAGCGACGACAAAAGAGATCAGTTTGAATGAGGAGCGAAGCACGATCAGTCGAAGTTCTTTAGTTATTCGATTATATCGAACGGTATTTGCAGCGATTGTGATAAGAACTTAGCCTTAGTTTGTGGCGGATTATTTGGCATTTGCGAAACTGAGGAGCCATGGCTTTTTCTCGGCGCGCTTTCTTGCAGTTTCGGCTGCTCTTGCAGCCACATCAGGGTCTGTGCAGAGCTTGTTATTCGCAAACGATGCCGCGAAAGAAGCCCTGTGTCGTAAGCTGGCATCCGATCCGCTCCGCCCACAGTACCATCTCCTTCCCGCGCACAACTGGATGAATGATCCTAATGGCCCGATCTACTATCACGGGCAGTACCATATGTTTCACCAATACAATCCCCAGGCTCCAGTCTGGGGAAATATGAATTGGGCTCATGCCACCAGCCCGGACATGATCCATTGGCGCCATCAGCCTATTGCGCTCTCACCAACTCCTGGTGGTCCCGACCAGGACGGAGTCTTCAGTGGAAGCGCAGTCCTCGATCAAGGTACGCCCACCGTGATCTATACCGGAGTCGCACCGCCTCGTTCCGCAGCCGAAGCGACTCTCCGGGATGGGGCCCACATTTGGCGCGAATCGCAATGTCTCGCGGTTGCTCAGGACGAAAACCTACGCACTTGGAAAAAACGTCCAGAACCGGTTATTGCAACTCCTCCGGCCGGTCTCGAGGTCACTGGCTTCCGGGACCCCGTGGTGTGGCGTGAGGACAAGCGGTGGATGCTGGCGCTGGGCTCAGGTACCCGCGGCAAAGGCGGCGCGATTCTCCTTTATTCTTCGCTCGATCTCCTCTACTGGACCTACTTGCATCCGCTTATCGAAGGACCAGCTAGCGGGAAAACTGCGGTCAACCCTGTCGACACCGGCGATATGTGGGAATGCCCAGATTTTTTTCCTCTCGGCGACAAGCACGTCTTGCTCATCTCGACGATGGGTAAGGTTCGCTGGAAAGTTGGTGCATACGCGAACCGGCGCTTCACGGCAGAGAAAGAAGGGGTGGTCGATTGGGGCTCTTACTACGCGGCAAAATCCATGATCGATCGCGACGGCAACAGAATTCTTTGGGGATGGATTCCAGAGACCAGATCGGATGCGGAACTCCTCGCCGCCGGGTGGGCCGGCGCGATGTCGTTACCGCGGGTCATGTCGCTCAATGCGAACGGAGAGTTGCAGACCGAGGTCAGCCCGATCGTTCGCAGTCTGCGAACCGATCACACGAGAATTAGTCCTGACCAAAGCGACCCTGCTCGGGAGAAGATTCTCAACGAACTTCGACTTCGTGATCTTTGCGGAGAGTTAGAAGTCGAACTGCGCCCGACAAATGACGCTTTCGGATTGCGCTTGGAATCCCACGAGGGTGACTTCATCACAATCTCGGCGTCAAATCAGGGCGGCGCTCGCCAATTGCAGTTGAATTCGGTCACCGCCCCACTGCCCGGATCTCCAGCATCGCCGGTTCACCTTCACATGTTCCTTGACGGTTCTGTGCTAGAACTCTTCGTGAATGGCACCACCGTGATCACGACACGCGTATATCGGAAGGCATCCTCTCCTTTGCGTTTAACACTAGAGGGCGCCCAACTGATCTCTCTCGACGCTTGGCAGATCCAACCAACTTCAAGCGATCGCCTCACCGGCTCACTTTGTTCTTCCTAGCATGGATACCGGTTCTAATGCTTGATGCTGTCCGCCTAGGGGTTTCCCTGTATAGAATCTCGGAGTACGTCATTTCTAAGATAAGTAAAGCTGATATTCATTGCCGTTCGGCTGATACGTCCCTGGCGCTCGCAGTCGGCTCGGAAGCGGCATTTTGCTCGGGGGACATACCAAAAACTTCTCTATGAGAGTCCTTGTAGTCGATGACCATGAAGTCGTTCGGCGCGGCGTGATTTCCCTGCTACACGCCCACCCGCAATTTGAAGTCTGCGGCGAAGCGACTCATGGACAGGAGGCGGTGGAGAAGGCACTGGCTTTGAAGCCTGATGTCGTAGTCATGGACGTGAGCATGCCAGTCCTCGACGGCCTCGATGCTGCTCGCATCATTCGCAGCACGGTTCCCTCGTGCGAGATCCTCGTCCTAAGCCAACATGATGCCCCCGAAATGGTGCGCCAGGCCTTTAAAGCAGGCGCCCGCGGATACGTCGTCAAGTCGTCCATTGCGAAAGATCTATCCGACGCTCTCAATAAAGTGGGCCGCCACGAGTGCTTCTTCGACCCGGCGATCGCTGAACTTGCAAGTCCAATCGATGTCCAGGAGATCCTCCAACGCAGTTCCGCTCTCGAGCATGCCCTCCGCGAGAGTGAGCAGATGTACCGCACCACGTTCGAGCTGGCCGCTGTCGGCATTGCTCACGTGAGCCCCGAAGGTCGGTGGCTTCGCGTCAATCGAAAGCTCTGCGAAATCGTTGGTTATACCGAAGAAGAGTTGCTGCAACTCACATTTCAAGACATTACCCATCCCGATGATCTGGCGGCGGACCTTGCAGAAACAAGAAAAGTGCTGCGCGGCGAGTTGCAAATGTACTCGCTGGAAAAACGCTACATTCGCAAGGATAAGTCTCATGTCTGGATCAACCTAACCGTTTCCGGCCGACGCGATGCTGCGGGCAAGCTCACACATTTCATCTCTCTGATGGAAGACATCACAGAACGTCGGACCGCCGACGAAACTCAGGCCCGTCTTGCCGCAATCGTCGCCTCTTCCGACGATGCCATCATCTCGAAGAATCTCAGCGGCATCATCACCAGCTGGAATGCCGGCGCTGCTCGCATTTTTGGATTCACTTCGGAAGAAGTAATTGGCCGCTCGATCACACTTCTGATTCCTCCGGAATTGCAGGATCAAGAGACCTCCATTCTCCAACGGCTTCGCAAAGGCGAGCGCATCGATCACTTCGAAACCGTTCGCGTCACCAAGGGCGGCAAGCGGTTGGACGTCTCCCTGACCATCTCACCGATTCGCGACAGCAAGGGCCGAATCATCGGCGCCTCAAAGGTCGCGCGTGACATAACCGAGCGCAAGCGTTTTCAAGACGCTTTGGGCGAGAGTCAGGCTCAACTCGCGTTGGCGCTAGAATCGTCGCGCTCCGCCATGTTCGACTGGGATCTGATCGAGCTTCGTGGCAGATGGAACGAGCAATTAGCCGCCTTGTATCAATTCTGGCCATCCGGCGAATACATCACAAGAGAAGAATGGCACTCACTCTTTCATCCAGATGACGTCGAGAGGCTCGTGCAAGAAGCGAAAACCGCGATTGCAGAAAAAGAGCAGTTCCAGTTCGAATACCGCACCGTGCGACCCAGTGGCGAAATTCGGTGGGTCCTGTCGCATGGGCGGATCGTACGCGATAGGGAAGGCCATGCAATCCGATTGATCGGGATGCATACCGACATCACCGATCGCAAGCAAGTTGAGGAGATGGCGAAGGTCCGCGAATTTACCGGACAACTCCTGGCGGCTCAGGATGCCGAACGTCGCCGGCTCGCGCGAGAACTTCACGACAGCGCCGGGCAGATCGTCGCTGCGCTGCAGATGCAACTCACACCGATGAAGGCAGACGCCGAAAGGCTCAGCCCCAAGCTCGCATCGAGCATCACCGAGAGTCTCTCGCTGGTGCAGCAACTATCTCAAGAGCTGCGCACAGTGTCCTATCTGCTTCACCCCCCGTTGCTCGACGAACTGGGCTTGCCTTCTGCGCTCCGCTGGTATCTCGAAGGTTTTGCCGAGCGAAGCAACATCGACGTTCAACTCGAACTCGCCGCGGACCTCGGCCGCCTGCCCTGCGAAATGGAAACTGCACTCTTCCGCATCGTCCAGGAGTCCCTCACCAACATTCATCGCCATTCAGGGAGCAAGAGAGCCTGCATCCGCTTGCATCGCTCAGACGACAATCTCTGTCTTGAGGTGCAGGACTTCGGAAAGGGTATGATGTCCTCCGGAAACAACGGTGCCTCTCGTACGCCGCGCTATGGAGTTGGAATTCAGGGTATGCAAGAACGTGTTCGCCAATTAAGTGGTCATTTGGAAATTCATTCCAGCGCCAACGGTACATGCGTCACTGTCCGCCTGCCGGTTAAAACGCCCACATTGGTTCCTGCCTAACCGATCGGATCGAGGAAATAGTCAACCGAATAGGACTGAGTCCAGAGAGGCTGGGCTTATCGGCGAATGAAGAGCTCGCCGCGTAGCCTCCGAGATCTTGATCTGACTTAGTCGCGTTGGAATGTCCCGAATCTCAAGAGGAGAGTTGAGTGGATACCCGGCGCAATATTTTGCCAGCTGATTGCCATAGTCGCTCCAGTCCCCATCAAACCAGGCACACAAGAAGCAAGGAACTCCATTCATCGTGCTCTCGACTGCCACACTGGAGTGGACCGTGATCGTGAACCATGCCCGTTCCAAAAGTTCGCTTGACATAGGACCTTGACGCAACTCGATCACCTCGCGACTTCCATCCGTCACTACTCTTTCAATCATCGCTTGCCGGATCGGCAGACTCTCGAATGGATGCAGCTTCACCACCACCTTGCGTTTCGCTTCTAAGGCCAGAGCGCACAGCTCGGGCAAAATCTCAGTATAGAAAACTTGTGTTCGCGCCGCTGAAATCTCATAGGGGGACGAGAAAAATACGATCCAGTCTCTTTCGCTCTCCTTTTTCTCGATAGAGAGACTGTACTGATTTTCAGGGGCTCCCGTAACAACCCGGTTGGCCGAAAGGCCACACCACTCCACCATATAATCACGCGCCATATCGCCCGATGCGAAATATAGTTCGGAGCACTGCCTTCGAATTGCGAGCGCCAGGTTTAAGGCGCCATGATTGCAGGATACGGTCCGCAGATTTCGTGCTTTTGCCAAGATGATTGGCAACCTGGTGACTTCATTATTTTCGTCGGCCGAAAAAACTGCTGCAATCGGCTCGTTTTCCAACACAGCTCGCCATGCATCCCTGACCCGGAGGCCATTTTTTAAAATCGTCTCGAAGAAGTCGAACATTTGTTGCTGGACCCCAACCGCGAGCAGCCGGTTCGGCGCAAATCGTCTTGCCTTTAACTCTTCCCACTTGGCCAGTAAATCTTTGCGTTCAATTTCCGTAGCAGGCGAAACCGGAGGCGCATAAGCAGCCAGGGATCGCAACTCTATGTTGGGTGGAAGTTTCACTCTGCCTCCACTCGGACGAGTCACGACTAGCAAAAACCGCCGATTGGGCAACATTTTGGCGTATTCCAATTGAATTCGGGATACGTTTTGATAGGCCGACGGGAGTAACACCACCGGCCCGTCCGACTTCGATGGCCTGCGATTCACATGCCGCCGAATCTGATAATCCGCATCCCATTTGTCGAAGGCGATTTCGACAATTTGAGAGGGATGCAGAGCTGTCAGCTTTCCTGCGAAGCGCCGGCTTCTCGTCCATAGACCAGCCGGAGGATCTGCAGAAAGCGCCTTGATCTCTCGCTGAAGCAGAATGCCCAGAGTCTGCGTCGCTCCATGTGGACGAGTGACGAAGACTTCTGCCTGCTCAGGAATCCTCTCGGCCAAAGCGGACAGCATCAGTAACTGCCCAAGAGAATGGTCCAGAGTGGCGGAGAAAACCTCCCACCAGTCGGTCGCTTCTGAGTCAACTAACTGATTCAACCCGACCGCGAGAAGCTCCCGAAGTTGATCCCGATGCGCGCCATGATCTAGAAGTTCATAGATACTGACGATGCTGCATCCGAAACGCTGCTTTTGCTGCGTGTAGCTATAAGAGCCGGACCATCCCAGATCAACAATAAGATCCCATGTTGTCTCAGCCCAAGGCCCCGCTTCCGCAGAATCTTCAGGATGCACTAGCAGGATTTTCATGAATGGAAATGACCGGAAGTGCCAACGGAATTGCGCCAGCCAATATCAACGGCGAATGGAGCATGATAAGCGATGGCCTAAACCGACGCCAAATAATCGCTTACCGCGCTCCTTACTTCCGACCACTGTTACGGCTGACGTTTTTTCAGTAGAAACACTGTGTCGACATTCGCATTGTCTAGATACGGCAGACGTTGTTCTTTCACCAACTCCAGATCCGGGAAGCGCTTCATATATTGCCGGGCGAAATCCATCTTCCACAAGAGTTCGCTGTGATCGCGATACGGAACCTGAGTGACTTCGGGAGCATAGTATTCAGTACCCCAGATGTACTCTCTTGTCGTTCGATAAATCTCATCCATAACAGACGGAAGGTCCGTAGGTGAAATGTGGATGAGCACCCCGCAAGTGAATACAACATCGAAGGAACGATCTTCCCAAGGAAGGGCCAGAGCCGATCCCAGTTTGAAAGCTGCATCCGGCAAGCGTGAACTGGCAATTTCCATCGCGAAAGGCTGCAACTCGGTGCCCGAGAGGTTTCTCCATCCCATCTGCCTCAGCATCAGGAGCTGATTTCCGGCGTTACAGCCTACCTCAAGAAACTTGGCATCTTTGGAGATCCCGCTTAAGAATGACGAGATGATCGAACTCCTCGCGACACCATAGTTCCGGCGCCAATGTTGATCGAGCCCCTCGGTATCGACGGTGTTCCGCTCGGTATATTCGCGCCCAAAAGTCCCTTTCCAAACCGTTTCCTGCTGAGTCTCGGTGCCATTCCGAATGACGCGATCCTTCACGGTACTATCCATCTAGAGTGCCCTCATTGAATGACTGTTTCCTGGAGATTTTCGGAGGCGAGATTCTGTCGGGAGCAGACAAGAACGAAATTCCATCAACTGCTGTAGAAGCAAGTAGCAGAGGATAGCATCGAATGGCGAGTCGTTGCAATCCGTGAGCGGCGCTGGTTCTCAAGCCGCGTCGGTGGCATCTCGCTCAAGAAACAAACGACCGCAGATGCTTCTCGAACCGGCTTTTGGCTCAGGGTTCGATCCCTAAATTCCTACTGAACCGTCAACGTCGCAGTCACGGAGTGCTGTGCACCTGTCTGTGTTTTTCCGGTTACGGTCACCGTATATTTTCCGGATGGAGTGCCATTCTGGCCGCCTCCGCCTCCGTTTGAGCTGCTGCCACCGCACGCAGCTTCGATGAGGCATCCTCCCAGAAGCACCGTCAAGACGGTATAGGCAACGAGCTTTCTGCGTGCGTCGCGCTGCAGCCCTATCCCGCCAAAAAGTGCGGCCGGAACCAGCAAGACAAGTGCGAACCAGCCAGTAGCACTATTTCCAAGAAAAGAAGCTTGAGCGCTGGCCGCAGTTGTGTTCACCGTCAGAGTGGCGGTGCCGTTGTCATTCGTGACCGAGACTGCTCCTACGGTGCAGGTCGGCGCCGGTGAACTTGTAGCAGTGACGCTGCACGTCAACGACACCAGTGAGCTATTGAATCCATTCACAGGCGAGATGCTGATGTTCGAACTGGATGGCTGTCCTGAGGTTACACTCGCTGGCGTCATCGCTGATGCCGACAAACTGAAGTCCGCGCTTACATTTAAGACCGATGATGCGCTGGCGTCGAAGTCGTTGGCCCCGCCGTAGGAAGCGGTAATGCTGTGTGGCCCGGCGGTCAAGCTGGTGACGATCAGGCTTGCGACTCCGCTCGGATTTAGCGTAGCGCTGCCAAGTTGCGAGGTGCCATCCATAAAGGTCACGGTGCCTGTGGGCGCGGCACCGGTTTCGGAAGCGACTGTCGCGGTCAGGGTTAAGTCGGCCGCATCGCCTAGCGTCGTACTGGTAGTTGCTTTACCGACAACTTGGTTGAGCGTCGATGAGGTGCTGGCGTTGAAATTTGCGTCTCCGCTATATGTGGCGGAGATTTGATGTGTCCCCATGGAAAACGTCGAAGTTGAGAAGGTCGCGATCCCGCTGCTATTCAGGACGGACGTGCCCAGTGAAACCGTACCATCCATAAACGTCACAGAGCCCGTCGGTGTTCCGCTTGTGGTTGAATTGACCGTTGCGCTAATCGTTACGGGTTGTGCCACGCCCACGGGATTACTCGATGACGTCAACACTGTGTTTGTCCCCGCCGCCTGGACGGACTGGGCGATCGTGACGGTATGAGGCAAGAACGTGGAGTCGCCCGAGTAAGTGGAAGAAATAGAATGCGAGCCCGTCGATAGAGTACTCGTGGACAGGGAGAATTCGCCTCCCGCTAGAGCACCTGAACCTAGCATTGTCGCTCCATCCTTCACTGTTACCGTACCAGTTGGAGATCCTGATCCTGCCGTTCTCGCTTCCACCGTGGTCGTGAACGTCACAGTATCGCCGTAAATCGAAGACTTTTCCGAAGACGTGACGCTCATTGTTGTCCCTTCGGTATTGAGAAGGATGCTGACGGTATCGCTGATCCCGTTTGCGATCGCGAGGTCCGGAGCCCCGTCGCTGTTAAAGTCTCCGACAGCTGCGGAGTACGCCTCTGAGCCTGTCCCGAACACCGTTGGCGGACCAAACGTACCATCACCATTACCGAGCAAAAGGCTAAGGAGATTTCCCGGTGCACTCCCCAGCGGAGTGCTTGTAAGAGCGAGGTCCAATTTTCCGTCACCGTTGAAATCCGCCATAACCACGGACGATGGGTTCGCGCCTGTTGCGTATGCCTTAACAGGCTGAAAAGTCCCATCGCCGTTTCCGAGGAGAATACTGACTTGCTGAGTATGAAAATCGGCGACAGCAAGATCCAGATTCTTGTCTCCATTAAAATCGCCAACCTGTACCGATAACGGATTACCTCCTGCGCCCGTCGAGTAAGTCACTTGTGCTTTGAACGTTCCGTTTCCGTTTCCCAACAGAATTCCAACGTCGTTGTCAGACTCATTCACAACGACGAGATCGAGTTTGTGGTCCCCGTTGAAATCCGCAGCCGCCACCGAAATCGGCCCGTTCCCGGTTGCGTAAGAAACTGCGGATTTGAACGTGCCATCGCCATTGCCCAAAAGCACACTCAGGGTGTTGCTATGAAAATTCGAAACAATCAAGTCGAGTTTCCCGTCCCCGTTCAGGTCTGCAATCGCGACTGATGTCGGCTCGCTGCCAACCGGGTAGTCCGTGTGCGTTGGAAACGTGCCGTCTCCGACACCCAGCATGATACCGACAGTTCCGGTGCGGTAATTTGTGACAGCGAGATCTAGCTTGCCGTCGCCATTCAAATCTGCAACGGCAACTGCATAGGGATCAGTATCAGTTCCCGTCGAGAAGGGGGACGGTGCTTGAAAAGAACCATCCCCATTTCCTAAAACGATGGAGACGGACCCTGGGCCACATGAAGGGAAGGACGGACAATTACTGGTCACAACCGCCAGGTCGATGTTTCCATCTCCGTTGAAATCTCCAGTGGCAACCCAGTTGGGATTCAGTCCAGCCGCATAGTCGAGGCGCGTCTGGAAGCTTCCGTCTCCATTTCCGATAACCGCGCTGACGTTGCTGCTGCCCGAGTTGGCAACGACTAAATCAAGTTTGCCATCACCGTTCAGATCTGCCGCAGCAATTGCATACGGGATGTCTCCTACGCCCCAACTCACTTGCGCATTGAAAGTCCCAAGAGACAGACTGTTGTTGAGCAGCACGCTAACCGTGTTGCCGTTTCCGGCTGTTACCGCGATATCCAGGTTGCCGTCCCCGTTGAAGTCGCCGAGAGCAACGCCGGTTGGGAATGAAGCTGTATCGTAATCCACATTCATTTTGAAGGAGCCATTGCCGTTGCCCAGCAATACGCTCACGGTGTTCCCGGATTGCTCCGCGACTACCAGGTCCAGGTGGCCATCACCATTTACATCTCCCGCCGTGATCGATACAGGATGATTGCCATTGCCATACTGAAGCTGGGAGCTAAAGGTCCCATCTCCCTTACCAAGTAGAACGCTTACCATGTCTCCCGTATTGTTGTTGTTATTGGCGGTCGCGATATCCAATTTGCCATCTCCGTTGAAATCTCCGACAACGACCGAATAGGGGTTAAACCCAGTGTTGTAACTTGCGATCCCATCGAACGTTCCATTACCTTTGTTCAGCAGAATTCCCGCGGTGCCGTCCTGAGCGTTGGTTACTACAAGATCGGGTTTTCCGTCCCCGTTGAAGTCTCCGAATGCGATGCCGCGAGGTTGTTTTCCCGTTGCGTAGTCGACCTTAGCATGAAATGTTCCATCTCCATTGCCGAGAAACATGCTGACCGTGTTGCTATTGGAGTTAGTAACAGCGATATCCAATTTGCCGTCGCCATTGAAGTCCGCGACGACGACGCCCTGAGGTGTGGTGCCGGTCGCATAGTCAGTCTTTGCCTGGAATGTGCCGTCTCCGTTGCCCAGTAGAATGCTGATGGTGTTGCTCGTGGAATTGACTACAGCCAGATCAGGTTTGCCGTCTGCATTAAAGTCACCAACGGCGACCGCTTGAGGGTTGGCACCCACCGGAAATTGCGGGGCCTCGATGAATTGGGCCACTGTCGCGGAAAGGATTGCAGTAAAGATAAAGAGCACAGCTCCTGACAGCGCTTTCGACATAGACCCTCCTGAACTCTAAAGCTGCAAGCATCCCTGGAAAACGACACACGACGGCTCAAGACCTGTGCCAGCCGACACGACTGCCGGCAATCGGGGGAGAACGCTACGGGAGAGGGCAACTATCGAAAAACGGGGTGGTGGAAACGATTTGCCGAACGAAAACGACGCGTAACGTATCGTGCAATACTCTCTACTTCAATTACCCATTTGGACTAATTCGAATGTCAACAGAGGCCCGCGCTCAAGCGCGAGCCTCAACATGAATCCATTCAGATCGTGCTGACTATTTGCCGCCGCCAGCACCTGGGGCGGGCGTTGTGAGTTGCTGTTCGATGACTTCCCGCAGTCCGGCATAGTCGAGCGCGCCGCTCAAATAGTGGCCATTGACGAAGAAGCTTGGAGTTCCGCTGATTCCGAGTCGCAATCCTTCCTTTTTGTCTTTCGCGACAGCAGTCGCCTGTTCTCCTGAGTCAAGGCACTTGTCGAACTGCGTCGAGTCAAGCTGTAATGCTCTTGCCTGAGCCTTTAACTGGTCGACGTCAAGTTCTTTGCTGTGGAACAACTCATCATGGAATTCCCAGAACTTGTTCTGCTTGTTCGCACAACGAGCAGCTTCAGCAGCCTTTTCCGCGCGTGAGTGATTCGGCAGCGGAAAATCCTTATACGTGAAGGCGATCCTGTCCCCGTACTCCTCTTTCAATTTCTTCACATCTGGCGCTACTCTTTGGCAGTAGGGGCATTCGTAGTCGGCAAACTCTACCAAGACTACCTTCGCACTCTTCGGTCCGAGAACCTGGGCTTCGCCAAGGTCGACTTTTGCTTTCGGGGGGGCGAGCGCGATAGTCACAGGTGTTTCGGCGCGAAGCTCCTTCACGTAAGCTGCCCGCACTTTGTCCGTTCGCAACTGGCGAATCTTTTCAAGAATTTTGTCGCGCACCGCTTCATACGGCTGTTCGGTCTCCAGTCCCTCGTAGTAGACCTTCATTTGATCTTCGGTTGGATCGTTAACCTTCGACTTGATGTCACGATCGATTAATTGGTCGACAGTCAGGTTTTCGCTCTTTGCTTTTTGCTCGATGAGTTTCTTGTCGACAAGATCTTCCAATGCTTTGGTTTGAGCTTGATAGTACTGGTAGTGAGCGGAGAGAAGTTTCGCTGACTCCTCTTGTTCTAATTCTCCAAGGGTTACTTTGACTCCACCTACCTCGGCAACGACACTCTGATCATTCTGGGCAAAGACGACGCCCGTAGCTGTAAGAAGAAAACCCGCCGCAAACGCGAATCGCGAGAGTTTGAGCAAGACCGACATGAGATCCCCCGTCTCTAAAAGTTAATCAGCAATGCGAAATCAAACATCTCGCCGAACGGGCTCAGCCCTCCCCACCGCTCGGCGAGATTTCTTACCGCCCCAAAAAACTAGTCCCCCGTACCGCAACTGCAGACACCCTTGCCGCTGCCCACCAACTTAATGCTGAAGCATTGTCTTCCCAGAGCCGAGATTTCGGTGCTGCTGAGAGTGGCATCTTGCGAACCCGTCTCAGTCACAGCGAAATTGCTGTCCTGGACGTGCGTAACCCACGAACGCAAGGCCGCTGTCGGAACGACAGTGGTCGGCAGTGGGCAGGCACCAGCGATTGTTGGCTTCGTCGATACGACCTTGATCACGCCAGTAGTCAGCGTGACGCCGGTCAGTGGATTGCCAGTGATATCAGAATTGACCGAGAGCGTGCGGAGGCCATCTGGAGTCAGAAGGCAGCTGCAGCACTCGCTCATTTCCTGATTGGGATCGAATACAAAGATGCTGGCGCAAACGTTGCCGCCGGCATACGTGCCCGGATTGTCGAGGCGAACGGTCCCGTCAGGAGCGCCCGCGGTGTTGGCATTGGCGAAGTAGTCGACCTTCAGCGTGTCTGCCTGTGCGAACGCACTGGCAGTGCAGAGGATCAACGCGAGAGAGCAAACAACGATCGTGATGATTTTCTTCATGTTAGTCTCCCGTTCCGCAGCTGCAGATTCCTTTGCCGCTGCCGTCTAATTGGATGGCCGAGCACTGACGATTCAGGCGGGTGACCTCGCCAGAACTAAGCGTGGCATCTTGCCCGTTTGTCTCGGTCACAGCGAAACCGCTATTTTCGATGTGAGTTGCCCACGCACGAAGTGCGGCCTTGGGAGTGATATTGGTAGGAAGTGGGCATCCACCGCCAACCGTAGCCGTCGATACGACCTTAACCAGGCCGGTATTGAGGACTACTCCGGTCAGCGGATTGCTTGTGAGATCCCCGTTGACTGATAGCGTGCGCAACCCATCAGGAGTAAGCAGGCAACTGCAGCACTCACTCATCTCTTGCGAAGAGTCGAACACGTAAATGGAAGCGCAAATGTTCCCTCCCGCCGTGCCGGGATTGGTCAGGCGAAAAGTTGCATCCGGCGCTCCGGCTGTATTGGCATTCGAAAAATAGTCGACCTTCAACGTATCGGCTGGAGGGGTGGTCGGTTCCACCGCCCATGCCGACACGGTACAAAGGGCGAGTGCCAATGTACACACTAGTAACACTGTGGTTCGCATTGATTGTCCTCCGAACAGAGTTACGCCACGAAGGCTGGGGGAGAGGAGTACTCAAAACAATCCTGTGGCGCGTCACGTACTCTATCGTCATTTGTCGAACCCACAAGTCCCCAGATGGATTAACCCGATGACACTACACCTTGCGACATCAATCACGGTTCACCAATGATTCTGCCGATGATGCCTGAGCGCGTCGATACATTCATCTTCACCATAGTAAGACGTAGAAACGCCTTTACGGTGTTAGGACTAATATTCATACGCTGTGCGATTTCTTTGCTCGTAAGCCCTTCGAGCAGATTCTGAACTGTTTCCTGCTCACGAGCGGTCAGTCCAAAGCGCTGGGAGACTTCGGTGATCTTTGCAGCAATATTGCTTCTCCTTTGAAGGATGAAGATCAGGAGTCCGCTTGCCTTCGGCGCCCCCGACCCGTTGCTGTGAGATGCCTTTAAAGCCACCGAAAAAGACCGGCAATGATACGTGCGTTTAGCCGAACGGAAGTATTCGGTAATCTGGGTTGGCGATTGCGTGTCAACCAGCTCAGCCCGAATCTTATTGGTAAGGTAAGAGTTTACCTGCGTGATCTTCTCGGGTAATTCTGGGTAACAGAGGATACGCAGGGCTTCGTCGTTGCAAGCAACAACATCAAACGACGAATCAACTACGAGCAGACCCGGTTGGCCTAGAGCAGCGCGCACTTCTCACTCGATTTCGAGGCGGTGTCTGGCGAGCCATCGCCTCAGACGAAGTTAAGTTCCTGTTTGGGGCCCGGTTCTGGATTATGGTTGCGATCGCGACGAACACGTTGCTACATCAGGGACCAATTTTCTCTCGCCATCGCAATGACGCACTCATGAGTGGTCCAACCACTCAGCTATGGGGGAAACATTATTCCGCACGCGCCTCCGGGGATGAGGCGCCTCCGCTATTTTGCACAAAAGTAAACCAGTGTCAACGACAAAACGCGAAGAAGTAGTGGTTCAAATGAACTAGCCTGTTTGGCTAATACAAATGGGGCAATTCCTTGCGGATTACCGCAACCGCTTTTTCGAGGGGTGGTCGTACGAATTGATGCAAAATCCACTCGGAGGTTGGAATGAACTGGTCGAGAGTTCGTCGCAACAATTTGTGAATCGTCATCGTGTGCGACTGTTGCATCAGTTCGGCATTCAATGCGGCCCGATACTTCGTGATCCATTCTTCTTCTTTTACTGCAGGGTTGGGAGTCCGGTTTTCTTCCATAGCTGCCTCCCCAGATCGACTGGAATGCTTGCCCGGTTTTAATGCTTATACGCCGTCCTAGTAATCTGCACAAAGCCCCGAACGAATTAGCCGCAAGGATTAGTACAAAGAGAAAGAGACATTCGCCTGTACCTGCCATAAAAGAGATCTTGATCATTGAAAGGCAAAATCGATGCTAGAATCGCCAAGCCAATAGCGCACGGCAGGTCTGCGATGGACACAACACGTTACGGGATCTTTGTCCTGATTCTTCTGGTTGGCCTTAGCGCCTTTTCTCAAACCGCGGCACCACCTGAAGCATATTTGAAGGACGCGACTATCTCAGAGAAAGCGGGTAAGGTTCGCGTGGTCGCAAATAGTCCTCGCCCTCTCGAACAGACACTTGACGCTCTCCAACGAAAATACGGGTGGGTTGTGAATTATGAAGACCCCCAGTACGTCGCGACAGCAGATTATGTCGAGAATGCAGGGACGGAGCACTCACTGATTCCAGGAGGCAGAGACTTCAGCGTTGAGTTCCCGACTGGAACCGCCGAAGACAAAGTCCTGCGAGCCGTGGTCGATGCTTACAACAAGAGTAGTAATCCGGGACACTTCGAGATACGGCAACTGGCCGATGGAACCTTCGACGTGGTCGGCACCGAAGCTCACGATGAAAAAGGGAAAATGTCAGCTCAGCCGATTCCCCTCGACATATCGGTGACATTGCCAACCGAAGAGCATCCGGTCAACGAGACAGTGGACCGAATCTGCGAGGAAGTCACGAAACAGTTACATTACGATTTCTATCTTGGAATCTCGCCGCGAAGCTTTCTCTTGCGCACGACCGCGAAGATCGGCGGCACCAACAAATCAGCTCGGGAGTTTCTGACGCAGAGTTTGACTGCTACCCACCAGCGACTCTACTGGCGCCTGCTCTTCGATCCCAACACGAAAACGTATCTTCTCAATCTGCACGCGGTGCATTCCTGATTAGGCGTCGACGCTCCCGGTCGAACCTGCAGTTTCGTGCGCACTGGTCTCGGGACTGCACGAGGCGTGCGGCGCGTTCCTCGACGGACTGCTCCACCGAGATAGACATCGAGTTCATTTAGAAGTAACATTTTTCCACCGATCCTCTATATTGTTGCGTTCACCCGTGAAGGGAAGGTGCCTTCGGTTGACATGGCGGCTTGTCGCGGTGTCCGGTCGCAGACTGCTATCTTAATGAAATCAACGCACGACCATAGGGCAACATTTTTCCGTGAGTGAACGACGTATCCCATCCCTGGATGGACTTCGAGCGATCTCGATCATGTTGGTGGTTTTGAGCCACCTCGTGAAGTGGAAGCACGTCTCCGGAGATGTGATCGGAACCTACGGCACGATCGGAGTTTTTATTTTTTTCGTGCTGTCCGGGTACCTCATCACGAACATCCTGCTGCGCGAATATCAGCGTGCCTCCACGATCAGTTTGCGGAACTTTTATCTCCGCCGCGCTTTCCGCATTTTTCCCGCCGCTTTTGTGTTTCTGGCGATCGTCATCGTCCTCTACTGGAACCAGATGGGCTGGGTTCATATCGCCGCTGCAGTTTTCTATTTCGCAAACATGGATATCCACCGTCCGTGGATTTTCGGACATCTGTGGTCCCTCAGTATTGAAGAACAGTTCTACCTGCTTTGGCCTTTCGCATTGAGAAAATGGTACCGCTACCGAACGTGGATCGTGCTGGGTGCGTTCTGGATCACTCCCGTATTCCGAACCATTCTGTATGCCTTCAAAGTACACAATGGATGGATTGCGAGCTTGCCAGTATTTTCCAATCATCTCGCCATCGGCTGCCTGATTGCCATTCTTGCTCCGCGGCTTCCGAAGATACCCCGAACGGTCGCAGTGTTGATGCTTGCGGCCATCATATTGATTCCGTGGTTCGCGGGGAACACTCCGACGCGCACTCTTTTCTCACTGTTTGTACTTTCTCCCCTGCTCAACGTTTCAGTGGCCGGTCTTGTGTTGCATGTGATCCAGGTTCCCTACCGCGCTCTGAACTGGCAACCGGTTGCGTGGCTTGGTCGAATCAGCTACAGCCTTTACTTGTGGCAGGAGCTGTTCTGCTCCAATGCGGCACTTCACGGCGGATATCTTCTAATCCTACCGGCCATTGTTTGCGCTTGCCTGTCCTACTACTTGGTGGAGCAGCCCATGCTCCGCATTCGGGACAGACTAGACCTGCAACCGACGTCCAGCCCTCGTGAATCCACGCCGCTCCAAGAACTGCCCCTCGCCCGTGAAGCCTGAGTCAAAAGGTCTTCAAGAGTCTGTGTCTTATCTGGGGTGTTCTGGGAAGTTGCACTTCTTAGAAGTGACTGAAAAGAGGTGGTGAGCGCGGCAGGACTCGAACCTGCGACCCATGCCTTAAAAGCGTGAGCTTAAGCGTAGTTTCAGCGACTTACAAACGCCGGGAGCCGCCAAAGTCGCTGTAAGGAACCTCAAGAAACGATGGTTGTGGGTTGAGTTGTGGGTTGGCGATAAAGCACCGAATTTGTAGCAAACATCGTGCTGTTAGCGGCATTGGTCTCATACTTCCTGCGCCAATAACGTCAGGGATTGACTCAAGACACAGTTCGCCATGGAGTCGGTCCATAGCATCCTTGTCGGCGAAGTCAACCTCGCCCTGGTGACAGCCCCCGCAAGATGCCCAGATCACCGCTGTGCCGTTTGCTCCGGCTCCGCTTCACGCGGTACTTCCAGAGGACCACCCGCTGCTCACAAAGAAAGTCCGCTGCTCCAGGATCCGGCCAAGGATGAGTGGATACTGCACCCGAAGCGCTTCGATCCCGTGGTGTTTGATGCCATCATGGACGCGGCACAATCCGGGTCCATCGCTCCCAAGCACGCTCACGATGTTATTGCGCCAGATGGCGTAGTGGTAAAGCCGCTTTCCGACGCGTCGTTGTGTTTCAACACATGCGTGATCCGGAGAGCCGATAACAGCTCCCGGCTCATCGAGGAATATGTCCGCCTGTTCCTCCGCCGATATTCGTCCCAGCACCTGGCTCCAAAACAGGTGAAACTGTCGCTGTCCGCTTAGGTCTTGGCCGAGATGCCGTTAACTCTGCCCTCGCGCCCTTGACCGCCACATCCGTACAGTCCGATTCTTATCCAAAGGTGAGTCATCTTCTTTGAGTAAATACGGCTTGTCGTTGTGTCCCGCCAGCAACCAAACTATGGCCTGTTGTCAGTCATGTGGGGATGTGTAGTGTCGCGGGCCTCTCTTCGATCCGGCAACAATCTGCTTTTCGCCAAAAACGGTGCTTGCGATGGCTGGCCGCGACAAAGGCACAAGACAATCCTTTAGCAATTAACAATAAAGTTACAACTGCGTCAGATCCGCCGCCCGTCTGCCGAATCAAATATTGCATGCGAGTCAGGAACGACTCTCGCACAGGATGCCGTTGGATCGGCGGTGATGCATCGTAAACGCGGAGCGCATGGGGGCGAACCTGCTCCCGTGTGACGCGTCACGGAGTACAGAGGATTATGACCTGCTCGCGCTTATTCCGGCCCCACGAAAACTTCAGCCACGAAGTGAATCGCAAGCTTGTGCAATCGGAAATTGAAGGTGGCGTGTGGCTTCAGGATGTGGAACCGGGTTCCATTCTTCGGATGCATACTGAAAATACATGCTACGAGATTGTCGTCATGGATGGGGGATCGGTCTCTCGGGTCATCCGCTGTACTGCCCGCAGCCAGTTCTGGTGACCATCGCCGGTTCCACATGGGGCGGTTCGATGCTCAAGGTGCGCTTCATTGGACGGGGCATGCATCTTGAGTTTCGTCATCCGGGATACACCACACCCATAGTTACCTCTCTTATCCTTGAGATCCGCGAATGCGAGAAAACTGCCGCTGACGTACCGGGCAGGCAAGTTTGGGCGGAACAGTTCGCTCGCGATGAGCGCGAAAGTAGCCAAGACGAAGCTCTTCGATCACTTTCGCGATAGCATCCCATCTGACCCTGCCTGCATCGCCTTTGAAAATCTTCGAGCATTAGATCGGACAGGAGTTGTGTATGTAGACCCTCGGGCCAGCGCGGGCGCTCCGTTATTTTGTCACGGCCTCGATGATGCTTTGCGGAGCCATGGTCGGAATCATTCTCGTCAGCCTGTAATCGGCAGCATCGAGCAGCGCAACGAACTCGTCTATGGTGCGTTCTTGTCCTCCTGTCATCGCCAGCATATTCAGATCGAGAAGCTTACTGAAGCACCTGGCGTCCGTGTCTGGTACCACCATATCGACAATTAACAGTCTTCCCTTCCCTGCCATAGCCCGACGGCAATTTCTAAGGATTCTGATTGCACGACGGTCGTCCCAGTCATGAATTACGCCACACAGAAGGTAGGCGTCTGCTCCTTGCGGAACCGAAGTAAAAAAGTCTCCGATGACGTATGAGCAGCGCCTGCTCCATGCATCGTTGCCAAGGCCTCGCTGCGCTCTCTCGATCGTTGATGCCGTATCGAAAACCGTACCTCTTATGCCCGGAGTGAGCTGTAGGATCTTCTCAAGGAGCTTGCCTTGGCCTCCTCCGATGTCGACGATCGAAGAGATTCCAGCGAAGTCGTAGGCCATGACAACCGCATAGGCGAGCATCGAGGACACATTGGTCATAGCCTTATTAAACGCATCCGCGGCATCGACGTTGTGTTGCAGATAATCGAATAGGCTCACGCCGAAGACAGCGTCAAAGGCAGGAGATCCAGTTTGGACACTATGAAGAAGGTTTCCGCACGCCTGGTAGTGAATCTCACCGATCGTGATCACCATCGCCCTGAGCGATCCATGAACGTCCGTCCGAAGGCGGTCCGCCAGCTGGGAAAGAGCAAATCGACCCCCGCCGAGGTGAGAGAAGATCCCCACGCTCGATAAAGAACGCATCAGGCGGAAAAGCGAAGGCGCGTCTGAGCCGGTCGAAGCAGCCAATGCAGCACAGGACTGGGGGCGGTCTCTGAGCAAGTCGGCGATGCCTAGCTTCGCTGCAACGTAAATCGCCTGCGAGACCCAGTAGGCAGTTGCCATTTCGAATAGGGCGGGAGGTGATGGATTTTCTCCCGTCGCCTTTGCGAGTCCCCGCGCAAAGACTCGACGGTTCAAGAGCTGCATGATCTCTGTCCAGACACCCTTACTGCTTATCAGACGAAGAATTTGCAGCATCCGCCTTGGAGCCAACCGTCGAGCTACCATCGGAGTAGTGCGACCTCCGCAGCCATCCCCGGTCCTAACGCGATCATCACCCCCCAGTCTCCTGGCTGCGGGTTCCCGGTACGCACGACCTCCTCCAAAACAAACATAACTGTGGGGGATGACATATTTCCGTAGTTCCGCAATACGGTTCTGGAGAAGCGCAACTGGGCATCGGTCATGCCGAAGTGCTTTTGGACGTTGTCGATCACCTTGCGTCCACCGGGATGAACGACCCAGAAGGCAATGCGAGACCTCGAAAGTCCATGTCGCTGCAGCAACTGCTGAAGTGCCGCCTCGATCATGGGGCCAGCGAGGTGTTGAATCGAAGCTCCCAGCACGATTCGCAGCTTTCCTTCGCGATGTTGAAGTCCAACCTCCTCGATCTGCTCAGTATCGATAAAGGTCTCGAAGTCGATGATTTGTGGATAACTGTGATTGTCTTGAGGGCCTGCGGCAAGCAGGAAGGCTGCGGCTCCATCAGCGCAAATTGCGTTCCCGACAACGGTTTCGAGGCTATTGTCGACGAAGTAGCAGGCTGAACAAATCTCGACCGCCAGCATTAAGGCTCGGCGACCCGGATTTGCCCGAACGAAATCGACTGCCCGCTGCATCGTGGGAAGAGCACCCGCACATCCAAGGCCTAAGATCGACGCTCTCTGCAGGTTGTTACAGAAGCCCATGTGCGCAATGAGGCGACTACCCACATCGGGACACACGTAGCCTGTGCAGGTGCAGACCGCAAGGAAATCGACATCCTGCACGGTCATTCCGGCCGCCGTCACACACTTCAGAATCGCCCGGCAACCCGTCTTCATGGTGCCGCGCAAATAGCGCTGATTCAGTTGATCAGAGCTCTCCCCGCGATTCAGAGGACCTTCCAGATGAAAGTGGCGATAATCAATATCGCTATTCAGGAAGATCTTCCGAATGCGCTCGCCTTGGTAACCCGCAGCATGAAAGCTTTCCTCTTGGGTGAGGCGAACGAGGGGATTCGCCGTTCCGATACCGAGGACCCGAGGATGGTTCACAGGTCCCCGTCCAATTCATGCGAGGCATCAGTCTCTCCGTCCTGATGTACAGCGTCGAGTTCTGCTGCGACCTGAGACTTGAAGCCGCGGCTGGCCTCTTCGAACTGAGACTTAGCACGCGCTACGTGGCCCAACAACGTGTGCAGCTGCTTGGGACCCAATACCACCAGTCCAAGCATGAGTATGAACAGGATTTCGGTACCCAAACCCACGGTTCACCCCTTGGTCACACTTTGGTGGTCGGAAACGGAAGATGTTGTGGCCGGCTTCTCTTCCTCAGCCTTGATAGCTGACTTGAAGCCACGGATACCCTCTCCGATTCCTTTACCAAGTTCGGGGAGTTTCTTGGGGCCGAACACTAGCAACGCGATTCCAAAAATAATCAGCAGGTGCATTGGTTGAAACAGGCCTTCTAACATAAGTGCTCCTTAATTTCTCGTCGAAAGACGTATCGACCGTTGTTGGTTGACGGAAGACAGGCGCCGCAGCCCGTGTTCCAGATGCGGCGCCCCACTACGCAACAAGCAATCCGCAAAGCGGACAATTAGAGCTCACGTCGCGCTGCGTCCGCCGCGTGAGCCAGGTTGAGCAGGAGTTCCGAGAACTCCGGCGATTGACCGATGAAAAGACCATCGGCGATGAAGCCGTTGATAGCGCCCACTGCGTCAATCTGTCCTGTAGACGTTGGGCGAATCACGGCACACTGGGGAAGGTTTGGGCTGATGAACTCGCACGGCACAGGGAAGATCAGGTTGGTCTGAAGCAAAGGGTTTCCTGTAGCGTTGAAATCAGGAAAGGTCAACCCATTGGTCGGATCGGTCAACGGAGCAACCGGGGGCTGCACGCCATTTCCTGAAAAATCCACCCACTCCAGGAAGTGACAGATCTCAACTCCGCCAATACTGAGCGTGATCTTCAAGACTTCCGGGTTGGATACCTTCTGACTGAGAGTAGCGTAAAGGCTCGAACCGGCCTGCTCGATAAATCCAAAGTGGAATGCTGCGGTGTTGGCGATTGCCTGAATGTGGTTCGCCGGGCCAAAATCGTCATTGGTTCTGGGGATTGCTGGAAACTGCCCAGCAAACAGCGCAGCCAGTGCTTGGGCGAAGGTAGCACCGAAATCGGGGTTCGTCGAGCTTCGGTATCGAACATACCAGCTTGTGTCAACACTGAGCTGCATCAGGTTCGTCAGCCGCCCGATTTGTTGGGCCCCCGTCGCCTGGCTGCTGGGTAGAGTACGAAATCGGTCGAGATCGACCGGCTCCTCGCCCTTGGAAATTAAGTAGGCATTCAAGAAGGAAGCGTGGCTCTGTTCGTCGAGATTGTTGCTAGAGATATACTGCGAACCATCGCCATCCAAAGCTTGGAGGGCAAGCTGGTAGGAATTCTGGACCCCGTTCGAAACGCCTCCCAACTCCGCATATTGCTGCCAGAGATCGGCTTCGACCAGTTCTGCCGCAGCCAGGAGCTTTAGAATCGCAACGTCACCCTTGCTGAGCTTCTTGCTCGGGCTTGAGGTTGCTGCTCTCGCGTGGGTCGTTACCAGTCCCCCCGCGGACAACGCCATTCCAGCCATTCCGAGACCTTTTAAGAACGATCGCCGCTTCAATAAGCCCGGTGAGTCTGGCTGAACACTTTCTGTTGTCGAGGAAACTGCGGTTTCCGATGATTCCGTTTCGAGCATCACCGAGGATTGGAGATTTTCTTCTTTCATTTCTACCTTCCACTTCCTTTTGATTTTGTTCCAGCCGTACCGTGCGTTAGACACAGGAACCACACGACCCGATACCGACACGATGTCAATTGATTGTCACCTTTTTGTCTTATCCGCCAAATACCACGCATTGATATGTTGGATAACTGTGCCACAAATCACCGGCACGATATCTTCTTATCTATGATTCCAGCACATATGCCTCTAACACTTATACAAACTATTCCGCTCGACACTTACTCCACATTTCCCATACAACATGCCCTTACCCGCCATGGTCATCAACACATCTGTACCCGACTCCTGTACTTAGTAAAGCAAGCCAGGCCTTCACGCTTAGTTAGCGGTATAACTCTCAGCGGACGAGTCGCAGAGCAAAAATGGGCGGCCCGGGGAGGGCCGCCCGCACAAAGTTCGCTTCGTCTAGAAGACGAACTTAGTCTGCAGCTCGATCACTCTTGGGGAAGCGTCTGCGCCCAGACCGGAGCCGTAGATCGTCGTCGGCTGGCTGACCGTCTGGGTGATTTGCCCGAACTGTCCGCTGTCTGCGTTCGTATTGGGGAAAGCAAAGTTGGGATGATTGAAGAGGTTGAAGAACCTTGCACCTACAGAGAACTGAGCCTTCTCCCACTTCGGCATAGCGAAGGACTTCTCGACGTCGAAGTCTGTGTCGAAGTATCCTGGGCCACGAAACTGGTTACGGCGCTGAGTACCAAAATCATCTGTCGGATCCACGAAATTCGCCGTGTTGTAGCAGGGATTTGGCAGCCCGTTCACGAGCTGCGCAGCGGACGCGCTGCAGTTAATGTTTGGCGCGCCCACGACGTTGGCCAGGACCGCGGTCGTGGTGGCGGGGCTTGTGCTTCCGAATAAGCTCCCCTGTAGCGCGGCTGTTTCGTTACTGCTCCAGATCGAGTAAGGGAACCCGGTGTGTTTGAAAATCGTTCCCGAGAGCGTCCAGCCCTTCATCAGTGCATTCGGACCTCGGGCTGTCAGGTGACGAAGAGCATCACTCCAAACGTAATTCATAACGAACGATTGCCGGACATCGTAGTCAGCATTACCATAGTTGAGCTGCCGGACATTGAATGGATTCAGCGGCGTGACGACGTCAACATTGCCGTTGCTATTCAAGCCGAAGGGATTCAACGAGCTATTTGAGATCTCATCCAGCGCATGACTATAGGTATAGGAAGCCTGAAACTGGAACCCGCCATTCACTGTGTGTGCCGCTGTCAGAGTGATGCCGTTATAGTTCGAGTTGCCCGAGTTTTGCGTCTGGGCAACCACTCCAAATCGCGGATCGGGCTGGGTAATCGGCAAAGCTCCAAATGGAGCGCCGGTGGGACTGAAAGCATTCAAGGCTGGATTCGTGATCTCTTCATGCTCGCCATGATTGCCCACATATTTCGCGCTGACTGTTGTGTGCCAACCCAGAGCCTGTTGTACTTCAAGGTCCCACTCGTCATAACGCGGAATTTGTACTGCCCCAGGATTGAAGAAGTTGAACGCCGGCACAGCGCCTCCGTTGGCAAAATTCGCGCGGAAGGCTGCGTTGGCTGCGGTCGCTTGCGCATTCAGGCTAGCGGCCGCCGCCGGGGAGAGCGCACCATTGAAAAGCACGAACGAAGGATCGTTCGGTGCGTTAGTCAGGATGTCATCGATTCCCCCTGTTGGAATCGCATCGCTGAAGATTCCGATCCCTCCTCGGATAACCGTATTCCTTGCGCCAAACGGCGACCATGCGAAGCCCACTTTGGGCTCATACACAATCGAAGTAACTGACGGAAATGCAGTGTTCAATCCCGTCGTCAATGCCTGATTCACCGGTACCTCTCGATTCAGGTTCTGAAACGAACCTGAAAGGCTTTGGAAGCAATCGGTTTGGCAGACTGGATTCGACAAATGGTCAAAGCGCATACTGAGCGTCAACTTCAAATTGGAATTGACCTTAAGTTCGTCGGATGCATACCAGCCAAGCTGATAGAGCGCGATCGGCACATTCGTATTCAGAGGAAAATTCTGGGCAACCAAATTTCCCACACTTGTGTTGCCAGGTGCGACCCCGCCAAATGCGAAATCGTTCAGCGAGGTTTCTTGAACAAGAGGAATCACACCTGTGAAATTGTGATCGCTCACATCATCTCGACGGAAATTCACTCCGAAACGGAGCCCATGTCTTCCGTGTGTCCAGCTAAAGTCGTCGACAATGCCGTACTGGGTCACCGATCGGCCTTGCGGAAAGGCAGTACCATCATTGTTCAAAGGGAATAGCGAGTTGTCACCGAACGCAACCGTCTGGGGGAGGGTCTGAAATTCGGCAATGGGGTTCGTCATGGTGAAAAGCGCGCTGTACCACTGCAGTGAGGCGATGAAGTTGTTTACCTTGTTACTCCCGAACGTATGGGTCTCGCTCAACTGGCTTTGCCACTCCGGCTGAGCACTATGAGCATCGAAGGCGGTGGTCAGAGGATCGGTGTAGGTTGCCTGCTGTCCGCTTTCATGTTGCACACGAACAAAGAGCTTATCGTTGTTGCCAATGCTTTGATCGTACCGGCCCACAATGAGGTAATCATTGGTTGCTTGGGATGTACCACCCTGCAGTTGGGTGGCGCACGGATTTCCCGTCCCGAATGCGATCCCTGCCAGGCTAGTCACGTTTGAGCAACCTCCGCCAGGGAGCGTGTTCTGCGCACGGGAAGCACCTGGCGTCGCGTTCCAAACTCTGAACAGTTGGTTGTAAAACGGCACCGAGGCGGGACTGACGTTGTTTAAATTGGCAACGACCGCATTTTCAAATTGTTGAGTCGGAAGATTGACCGAAAAGAGCGACGGAATTACCAGCCGAATGCCTTCATAATCGACAAAGAAGAACGATTTGTCCTTCTTGATTGGCCCACCGAATGAAGTTGCGTACTGATTCGCGTTCACAAACGGTCGCGGGGCGACATCGCTTCCAGCAACAGCATTCGCTTGATTCCTGAAATAGTTGTTGGAGTTTAGAGCGCGGCCGTTCCACCAGTATTCCGCGTTGCCATGATAGGAATTGGTACCGGACTTCGAAACGTAATTGATATTCGCGCCCGCCAACCCGCCAAATTGACCGCTGTACCCATTGGTCACTACGCTTGTCTCCTGCACATCGTTCAGCCCGAGCGTCAAGTTGGTCGCCCCTGTATTGTTAACGTTGAAATAAGGATCGTTGCCATTGGCGCCGTCATACGTGAAAACGTTGGAGTTCGACGGCAACCCGAAGAACTCATAGTTACCACCGCCGAAAGTGGCTCCTCCGGTCGTGTTCATCACTACCCCCGGCGCCGTCAAGGCAACAGCGCTCAGGTCATTTCCAGGATTTGGCAAAACCGCAATTTGCTGAGCATTGAAGTTCGTCTGAAGATTGGCGTCCTCAGTTTGTACGCCTGCCACCTCGTCCGTTACTTCCACGGTTTCACTTTGCGATGAGAGAGATAGTTGAAGGTTTACAGTGGTGCTGGTCCCCAGCGTGACCGCGACTGTTTTGGTGAGCTTTTGAAAACCGGGTACGCCCACCGATACCGAGTAGTCACCGGGCTGCAAGAGAGAGAAGTTGTAAGATCCTTGCGCATTGGTCGTTGCGGAAGTCGAGCTGCCAGTGTCAACATTTTTTAGTGTGATAGGTACGCCGGAGAGGACGGCCTCTGATGGGTCTGTGACCATCCCACTGATGTCGCCCGTTGTTGAAGTCTGTGCGCCAACGTTGACGGCCGCCATCAATACAACCATTAGCAACAACACTAAATATGTTTGCGCGTGTGCATTCGACCGTTGCTGCCGATCACCAAATGTCATTTTGTCGCTCCACTTCTTTTGGCATTTTGATTTTGCTCTAACTAAAACAGAACTTCTCGGGCCCAGTTTTATTCCCGGTGCTGGAACAAATCGTTTCTTTCTGGTGCACACTATCTTCTTAGAGCGACACCTCGCCGACAGATGCCTGATGGTGGCAACCAAGGCGATGGAAGACGTTCTCTGTTAGGTTATGAGGCTCTGGTTTGCTCCCGACGCGCTTCTACCAGCCACGCTACGCCGATGCTGATGGCGTATAGCGCCATCATTGGGGCGGCGAAAAGACACATGTTCAGTATGTCGGCGGTGGGGGTGATAATGGCGGCTACAACGAAGATGACGAGAACGGAATATCGAAGGTTCCGCCACATCCATCCCGCCGAAATAACTCGTATCAAGGCCAGGAAGAACACTAGGATCGGCATTTCGAACATCAGACCAAGACCAATAATGATTGTGGCAAAGAGCTTCGTATACTCTCCGATCGTGATCATTGGCTGGAAGCGTTCGCCGTAACCGATTAGGAAATCCAGGGACGCGGGATAAACCATCTTGTAACCGAAGAGTCCGCCGGCAAGAAATAGTCCAACCGTCCCGATCAAGAAAGGAAGAACATACCGCCGTTCACTTCGGTACAGTCCAGGAGCGACAAACAACCAGAATTGGTAAAACACAAAAGGTGACGCAGCAAATAGTCCAAGAACGAGAGCCACCGTCAGGTAGAGATTGAAAGGGTCGGTTGGATTTAAGTAAACCAGACGCTCTCCGACGCCATGGTGCCGTAGTACCTGAATAATCGGTTGCTGCATTAGACCGAACAGCCTGTCCGCGTACGACCAACACAGAAGAAATCCAACCAGGATGCTAAGAATTGAAAAAACGATCCGTCTCCTCAGTTCTTCTAGGTGCGACAGGAAAGGCATGGCGCGCTCGTGCAGGCGCAAGACGGAAGCATCAGCGTTAGCCATTTAGAGCTCCCTCCTGTTGCCGACTCCTTGAGCCGGAGTCGGTGTCTGCAGCGCAGGTGCATCTCTCAACAGCCTTCGGATGACGGAATTCAGCGTTGTCCATTGAACGGGACGAATGTTTGTCGCTGAACGAGGCGGAGTCGTCCTTGCAGGCGAAACATAACGCACCGAGCAGTATCGCGACCAGCCCCGTGAGATAGTACGGCGCTAATTCAAGCATTTGCGTTCCACTCCCCTCATCTCGCCTACTTCTTTCGTTCGCGTGCTGTTGAAGACAGTCGGCAGCCCAGAGACCTTACGCCCCGACCGCTGTTGGAATTAGAGCAAGGGCGCACCGAGAGTGCGCCCTTGTCAAGGTTCAGGCCTTAGTTAACGGTGACGCTCACAGGTACGCTATGACTTAGCGCACCGGATGTGCCGGTAACTGTCACAGTGGTTTGAGATACGAGTGGTGGAGTTGATTTTGAGTTCTTGCTTCCACATCCCAGCGTGAAGAGCGTACTGAGAAGCAGCAGGCCGAGCACGCTCATTCCCACAGCATGTTTGCGCGCAAGCGGCAGCTTCTTGCGGGTGGTCAAGACAGTTCCAAACAACCCCAAGCCCGGCAATAGGAAAGCTACACCCGGGTAACCGCCGACCGGAGGCATAGAAGCTGCAGAAACTGTCAGCGTTGAAGATGATGTGCTTGATCCCGAAGAGATCGTTGATGGACTCAGAGAGCAGGTCAAACCTGTGGGTGCCGAACAGGCAAGGGCAATCTGACTGTTGAAACCGCCGACCGCACTGGCGCTGATCATTAGGGTCGTCGAACCGCCCGCCGTGACGGTAGCACTCGGAGCCGAAAGATTTAGCGAAAAATTCGGCCCGCTCACCGTGGCCGCAGGAACGAGGCTCGCGAATACAGCAGTGGTGCTTCCTCCAGCCGGAAAATTGGGTTGGCCGGCGCTACCTCCAGCGGTGAGATAAAGAGTGCCGACGCTGCCTGGATCATTGGTTGCACCGCCGCCTCCGCCAAATACCATATCCCACAGGCCTGGGTTCACCAGCACCTTGCCCGAAGAGTTAGTGAGCTGACCGACAAGTTTCCCGGTTGTGTCAAACGCGCTGATGGTGCCATCCCCGAAGTTTCCTACCAGGATGTCGCCCGCGAACGCGCCGAAGCTGGCCGGAGCCGCTACAACTCCCCACGGTGCATTGAGCTTGTTGCCGGCACTCGCAGCTACGAAGGTGCTGACGAAGTTGCCATTGGTATCGAAGATATCCACTTGACCAGCACCGGCGCCAGGCATGGCGTCGTGCTTGGGACCATCCTGCATTGCGTAGGCGACGTAGACTTGGTTACCGATGACGTGGATGCCGTGGGGAGCGAATCCCGAGGGAAGATTCGGATCAGTGAACGATCCGCCCAACGAAGTAAGGTTGTAATTGGAATCGTAGACGTCTACCTTGCCACTGTTGAAGTTGGCGGCCAAGAGGTTGGTGCCAAGCAATGCCAGACCTTTGTAAACCGCGCCGCTCGCGGAATTGTCTTTGCCGACAATCGCGGTGTTGCTGGAGCCGTTCCAGTAAACGATGAGGCCGTCCTCGGTATCAAAGATGAACGATCCCCCGGAGAAGTACGAGCCGCTCGCGTTGGCGACTGTCCCCGTCGGGCAACCTGGGCTGCAGTCGCCGTTTGGATTGTGTGACGCCCCCGGTATGGTCACGACCAACCCAGCGTCTTTGTTACCATTTTGGTCATAGAGCGTGGAAACTCCGCTGTTATTGTCGGAGATCCAGAAATCTTCCCCGGGAAGTACTGAGATTCCCCACGGGTTCGATAGTTGAGTGTCTGTGGTGGCGCCAACGCCGGCAATGTTGGAGACCAGGTTAGTCTGCGAATAGCCGGCCTGCTGCGCAAGCAATCCCGAGGGAATTGCTAACGTCATCAGCAGTCCGATTAATGAGATTGCTTTTTTCATTGTGTCCTCTAAGAAATATGAGTGTTGGATTTGTGCGACTCTGAACCTGAATGATGGTTCGTTGTTGAACGTGCCGGTTGGACAGAGAATCGAGAATCAGATTCACTAAGCCTCGAAATCTCCATCGCAACCGCGAGAGTCCGACATCTTGATCCCGGTCTACTGACCGCCTGAGGCGGATGAAGTGCTCGAGCTGGGAGAGTTCGCCTTACCAAGCATGACCATCTCCCTTGAGGCCGGCATGGTATAGACGCCGCTCAACGTTTTGATTCCGGTTAGAAAGTACTTACCCCCGACATGGTCGAAGTTTAGCTTTGGCTGGCCACTTGCGGCCCCAACTTCGTCGAAAGCCAGAGGAAGCAGGAAAGCGTTCCCTTTGTTATAGCCATTGATGGCTAGCTCTCGACTTACGCCAGGATTAATACGACTCACCTTGTATTCTCCTGCAGGAAGAGTTGCGCCTCCCGCTACGAACTCGAACGGAACGCTCACGACGACCGCTTCGGCATCCTGAGCACGGGCACTTACTCCAACTCCAAGTAAGCACATCAACATAAGTACCGCTGACACATACGAATTCTTCATGATTTCTCCTTATTACTTTGTATTGACTCTTTCATTAGTGCAAACTGCGTTCGTGCTAGTTTTATTCCGTCTCTCCGCCACGCGCGCTTTGGTCTTATACACATATGTAAGCGTCACTGTGTTAGACGCGCCAATGACTGATGAGATACGGCAGCAATGTCATTTGCTTGTCATGTGTGTGTCGATAGTTTGTAACTAGTCAGGCGTAAGCATTGGTAGTCAGGCTGACAGCAGAATCTAATGCTTGATGGGTGGGACTAGACTTCTCAGAGACTTGGCGGGGGCGTGTATTCGGGGAAGGAGTTTGTTACCGAGCGATGCCAATCGAATATTCGCGAGGGATCGGATCACGAAAGCACTCAGCAAAAGGACCGATAATCTTTTTCGTCACCCTGCTCGTCCGGGCCGGATCTTCGGGCGCTAATAATGATCGCTCGTCGAGGTATCCGTAAAGGCGTTCGCGAAGGTGTAAACGAACTCGCCACAGCCGCGCCTTCACTGCAGACTGGCTAAGGTTTAGCACTTGTGCGGTCTGTTCGATCGAGAGTCCCTCGACGTCTCGGAGCACAAAGACCGTCCGCAAGAGCGGACGCAATCCTTCGACAGCCCTAACAATGATGTTTCGCAATTCTGAGGCCCAGCATAGCTGTTCCGGATTCGGGGCGCGATCGGGGACATCCAATCGAAGCGCTTCCCCATCCGACTGGAAATCCTCGTCCAAGGAAACCTCATTGTGGGTACGCTGTTTTCGCAGCTTCATAAGCGACTGGTTCACAGTGATGCGAATCAGCCAGGTTGAGAATTGTGAGTCTTCTCTGAACTCCGCTAGATTCTGAAAGGCTTTCAAGAGTGCTTCCTGAACCGCGTCTTCGGAATCTTCCCGGTTGCGCGTGACGGTTTGAGATATCCGGAGAAGTCTGCGGTCGTAACGCTTTACAAGTTGCTCGAAGGCGGCAGCGTCCCCCTTCTTGCTAGCGTGGACAAGATCCAAGTCGTTGCTAGCAGCGATTTGTGCTGAGTTTGCGTTCATGGTCATTCACGGCGCTTGGAAAAACGACCTCTTCGCAGCGCAGCCGTTATGGCTACCAGCAGGAGGCCGTTCCTTGCGCACCAATTAGAGGTCTGAGCTCACTGCACAAGAACTTTGCCAGTCATCTTGGGGTGGATTGTGCAGTAGTAGGGATAGGTTCCCGCCTTGGTAAAAGTGTAGGAGAACTTTTCATCGGTATCGAGCACTTTGGACTTGAACACACCATCTGTGCTGACCGACGTGTGGGGAATGTCATCTTTGTTCGTCCACGTAACAGTTGCCCCGACGGGCACCGTGATCGTTTGCGGCCCAAACACGAAATTGTCGATGTTAACGGCCGCGTTTGCCGAGGAGGGCTGATCATTGGCCGTGACGGTCGGTGATCCCGCGACTAGCAGTACGATCGCAATGATTATTGACGCTGCGAAGCTTGCAACCCACACACCGTTCCGTTTCATTGTTGTGTTTCCTTTACAAGTTGATTTTCTTGTCGATCGTTATCGTTCGTGGCCGGATCATTGGCAATCCTCGCAAGACTGAATTAACGACCACCAGGCCCACTGCCACTTCCTGAAGCCGAAGACGCCGAGTCCGCAAGTGGAGAATCGACAACCGCGAGGCTGCGTCCGCTGACCAGATAGTTCACGTCTGTAATTCCCAACACTCGTTGCAATTGGTCGGCTGGCACCTTCATGGGTCCGGCTGACGGAGCTGTTCCCGGTGCGGGCTGAGGGAAGGCTGTCGACATCGCCGTGTGGAACGACACTTTGCCTTCTACCTTCTGCATGATCTGGTGGATGTGGCCGTTCAAAACGGTTACGGAACCGAAGCGCTTGACGTACGACAAGGCTTGTTCGCTGTCGTCGGTTCCCCAGCCCCAATCCGGATAGATGGTCCAGAGTGGAATGTGCGCAAAGAGCACAATCGGAGTGCTGGCAGAGCGGCTCTTGAGATCGTCCTCCAGCCACTCCAGTTGTTCGTGACCGAGCGACCCCATGCCGCCGGCCTTGAGATTGGCGACATTCACGAGCCCCACAAAGTGGACACCTTTTTGATCAAAGCTGTACCAGCCGTTACCTTTCGTACCTTTCCCGTAGCGTTGCAGATATTGCTCCCCGTTATCAGTCAGCATGTCGTGCTCGCCTGGCACAAAATAAATTTGCTTCGCGGACGCTCCTTTTAACACCTGATCCAGCGTGTCGAACTCACTCGGCTTGGAGAGCTGACTCAGATCACCGGTGTGAATAATGAAGTCCGGCTTCTGGGGCATCGCGTTGATCTTGTTGATCTCCACTTGCAGGGTAGCGGTGACGTCCGGGTTGGCCGGCTTGTTAAAGCCGATGTGGCTGTCGCTGATCTGCACAAAGGAGAAGTCCCCGCCTTTGGCGTCTTTGCCGTGGCCTTTGACGAAAGCCCGAGACACCGGAACGCCACCGCTCATTGTCCAGACTAGGCCTGTCCCTGCCCATGCCATGCACTTCAGGAACCCGCGGCGATCAACTCCGTCGTTGTTGAGGTCTTGTAGTTTCTGATCGATCAGATCTTTGTTTTTCTCCGTCATCTCGCCTCCGGTGTTTTTAGCGTTCACAGTTGATAACTGGCGGGAGTCACTTTTATTCCACTTAAGACCGAAAGAACTTCAGGAATTGCCGGCGGCGCTGAGTGAAGCCTTGAAAGGGCTAGTGACCCGGCGTTCGCCCTCTTAGGTCCACAGTCGGGAAGTGAGGATCCATAGTTATGGAAGTCAGATTTAGTTCGTGCATAGCAACACGAACCGGCTGAGGCTCAAATCAACGTTCGTGAATCCGACGGATTCCGGAATCGTCTGACAGGGTGACGTCGTGTGTTCGAGCACAGAGCTCCCGGAAGCGTTCCGTTCTCCCTAACGCACGATTTCGCGCTTTATTCCAGAAGCGTATGGCGCGCCGATTGTCGGCCAAGCGGTGGGAACTTAATTGTTGCGGAGCGAAAAGAGTTCCTTCTCGCCCCGCGATTGTTTTGTGGCCGAGTCGGCCAGGTTTGTTTTGAAGCTGTGATTTGACTCGAATCATTAGACCGAATACCGAATCGCCATCAGGCTAGTTGACATTGAAGGACTGCGCGCTTGTCCCCGTGCCGCCCAGGTTCGTAAGTTCGACAGGTCCTGTCGTGGCACCGACAGGAACAGTTGCGCGGACAAATTGGGTGTTGAGCACCTGGAACGAAGCGCTGACTCCATTGAACCTGACTGCCGAAGTACCAATGAGGTGGGTGCCATTAATCAGCACCGTTGAGCCTACAGTGCCACTCGTCGAGTTAAGCAGAGTAATTGCAGGCGCAAGCGCGGGAAGCCCCTCATCGAGGGTCCAGACCGTGCCGTCGGCGAACTCGTTGTTCCCGCCGGAGATTGTGCCACCGTGTTCGGTCGTGCCTACGAACGTGCCGTCCGCAGCCTGGATCACACCAACCTCAGGTGAGTTACCGTTGGCGCCGTCGAAAGCAAAGGTCTGGAGCACCGCTCCATTTTGCGGGTTGATCAAGAAGATGCTGCCCATTGAAGCGGTCGAGTCCGTAAAGTTGGTATCCCACAGGTTACCGTCGGAAGCCAGGAAGAGCGAGGGAATGTTTATCGTTCCGGCGAGCGTCGTGAATGGCGTAAAAGCCACGAAGCCCGTACCCTTGGTCGTGACTTCAAAAAAGTTAATCTCGCCCACTGAAGTGGATTCGAAGGCTCCATAGAGATTACCGTTGGCGCCTTGTGTTAGTCCGCTGATGCCGATATCAAGCAAGACCGACTTGAACTGAACGGTGAATTTACCAGCCGGCGTGAGTTGGAAGATATCCTCATTGAAGCCGTGGACATCGAGCCCCTGCGAAACGCCATAGAAGTTCCCGTCAGTGGCCTGAATCATCCCAAATGGTCCAAGACCATCAGCAACGGCGGTCAGTCGATGGAGAACGGTAAAAGTGCCGGTTGCCGGCTCGAAACGGAAGATTGCGCCGCAGCCGGAACTTGGGCAGGGGCTAACCGACGATCCGCCTTCCTGTGTAGTCCCGTAAAGATTTCCATCCTGTCCCAGCAAGAGGCCGTCGGGAATACTGCCGTCGGCGCAGTTTGCGGAAGAACAGAAGTTGTGGACGACCTTGAAACCGGCGCCCGTTTTGCTGATCCGGAAGAGCACTCCCTCATTTTGCTTGCCGCCGTCAAAGGTTGTGCCGTAGAGAAATCCATCATTGGCCTCAACTAAGCCGCTCGCGGGGTTGTTACCGTTCAGAAACCCGCCGCTCCCCTCGGTGAATGTAAAGAGCTTAGTGAACTCCCCCGAAGCTGTCAGTTTGAAGAGTGTGCCGCCCTGGGGATCGGAGACGCCTTCGTCGGTAACTTGCGCCGCGCCATAAAAGTTTCCGTCAGAGGCTTGAATGATGAGATTGGGCCGCCCTCCTTGGGGACACTTGTCACCACTGACGCCAGGAGTACAGGTGAAAGCAAATAGTTGATCGATGGTCCCCGAGCTCTGTGCGCGGGCGGTTACCGCCAGCGACAAGCCGAGAACAAAGGTCATAGCCGATTTAATACGATTGCCATTAAAAGGAAACTTCCTCGAGTTCATTACATTTCCCTCTTCTTGCTAGATTTGGTGACCGCTGACACGTACAACTAAAGACGAACGATTTTCAATCCTGTCCTGATTCAACATTTGCGCAGCAAACCCGGAAAAGTACGCTGGTTGTGGGGACTCAATGGGCCATTTGCCGTTGGCCGTGTAAATCGCCAACGTCTCCATACCGCCCCGAGTAAAGATGGAATTGAACTCCAGACAGTTCCACGCTATTGCGTGAGTCGGAGGGGCGAGCGTTCTCACTCGGCCCTTCAGCCCACAGCCTGTAAGAGAGATTCAAGGTTACTTGGCAGTTGTGGAATGGATGGCCAACGTCCCCATGCCCCCCTGAGCGCCTTCATCTTCGTTTCCGAAAATCCATACATTTCCTGGGGACGGAACAACTCCAGCAAACAACAGATCATCGAGGAATGTGCCCTTGGTCGGATTAGGGCTGGTAGCAATTTTCCAACTGGTCCCGTCCCAGTGCAGAAGCAGCGTCATCTGCTCTCCAGATCCGTCCGCCGCGAAGTAGGAACCAAAAGCCCAGATATCGTTCGCCGAATTCGCCGTCAATCCCAGCAACCGGTTCGATTGACTCGAGCTATTCGGCCCAACGTTCGGGCTCGGCACTACCGCCCAGGTAGTGCCGTCCCAGTGCAGAATCAACGTCAGCGTGGCAGATTGTCCCGCCAATCCCGGCGTGGAGAAGCCTACCGCCCACGCGTTATCGGGGGCTAAGGCCACCACCGCGTTTAGTTGGTTTGGCCCCTCACCTACATTTGCTGGAGTTGGTACGGCGGCCCAACTCGTGCCATTCCAGTGGATCGCCAGCGTTCCGTTGCTGGCGTCACTGAGGGGAGCGGCCCAACCCACTGCCCAGGCATCATCGTTGGCATCCTCGGAAACGCCAGTCAGTGCCTCGAACGTGTTTGTGTTTATAAATGTCGGCGTCCATGCTGTACCGTTCCAGTGTTCGAAAAGGTTGAAGCTGAGCGCTTCGCCATTTCCCAGTTGTTGCACCAGATTGCCGACCGCCCAGATGTCAGTTGCAGAGGTTAAGGTCATTGCGAAGAGGTCAGCCTGAGAATTTGGCAGGAGCGTCGGATTGGGGAACAGGCTCCACTTGGTTCCATTCCATCGTTCGATGATTTGCCCCGGGTTTGCTCCCAGGGTAACGTTTCCTACTGCCCAGGCCTCTGTGGGAGAAATATCGACAACGCCCTGCAAATCTGCGGTAAGGTTGCCGTTAATCAGCGGCGCCGAGAACGCGCTCCATTTAGTACCGTTAAAGTGCATGGTCGAATCCCCCACCGCCCAAATATCGGTCGGAGAAGATGCCGAAGCGGCAAAGATGCTGCTGTTCGATTTGTTTCCGTTCGGGGTTGGGACTACTTGAAACGTCGAACCTGCGTTGGTTTGGGCCTTCGCTGGCGTGCCATGAAGCAGGGCAACTGACAATCCTAAGAACATTAATGCGTTAAGCGTACGTTTCATAATTCCTCCTAGAAAATTTGATCGAGATGCGTGATTTCCGGGCATCCTGAACAACTTGATCCATGCGATCAGGTCTTATTTCAGACAAAGTTGAGGGAAACATAGAAATTCTTCGACGGACAGTCGATTTGACGATGTTTCCCATGACACTTCTTGCCGTCGTGCCCGCTCTGCTGCTAGTTCGCCAGATATCGAGACAATGCCAGATCTCCATTGAGTTCGCCGATGGCAATAATGTTTCCATCCGTCTGGATCAGAAGGCCTGTGAACGTCTGCTCACTCGTCACCGTGCAGCACCCACCAAAAGAGTTGGTGGTGCCGAAGGTGGTGTCTAGCTCGCCGTTGGCATCGAGACGTGCCAGGCCGCCGAGAATTGGCGAATCGAGGTTGATCAAGCCGCCGACTACGATCTGCCCATTCGCCTGCAGAGCTATTGCCCTCCCCACCGATGTAGTCTGGGTCGGGTCAAACGATTCAAAGGCACTGGCGTTGAAGGTTGTGTCCACTTTCCCGGTTTCGAGGAAACGGCTCACGCCGATCTTTGTTCCGCGGCACTGCGAATCATCGGTGCAGCTCGTCACGGCCACAATGTAGTCGCCGTTTGCCTGGAAAATGGTCGGAAAAAAGCCGCTCTGCGAGGAAGACGGCGCCACCGCCAAACTTCCCGCCGTCACCTTCGATAGCAGCATACCCTTGGAATTCAACTCCACTTCCACGCCTGTCTTGCCGATTCCAATCTGCCCTACGGCCAGATAGTTGCCGTTCGACAACATCGCAAGCGCATCAGGCCCAGTGATTATGTCGGTCACCAGCGAGATTCCGCCGGTACCAAACGTGGTGTCCAAACTGCCATTTGAGTTGTAGCGCACCATCGACATCTTTCCCGGAGCAATTCCCTCCTGGGCGACCTCGAAGCCGGCCATCACGATTTTTCCGCTGGGCTGCAGTAGCATCGCGGTGGGAACGTTGACTCGCGTGCCGACAAGCGTGGTTACGAGGCCACCGTTTCCGAAAGTAGGATCCAGAATGCCGTTGGATGTGTACCGCGCTAGCCCGAACTCAATCCGCCCCGACTCTCCGCTGCCAATGGCCTCTCCTGCAACCAGGATGTCGCCATTTTTCTGCACCGCAAATCCGAACGGTGTGAAGTTGAAGCCGGCGAATATGGTGTTCGTAATCCCGTCCGTGCCGAACGTAGTGTCCAACGCTCCGGTTGATGTGTACCGCACCAAACCGATTCCAGTGCTTTCGCCTTGCACGAAGTCGACCTGCGCGACCGCCACGACGTCGCCGTTCGATTGTTCAAAGGCGCCCACGCCCGCGGAGCCATTGGCAAAGCTGGTGGTAGCTGTACCACCGTTGCCGAACGTTGGATCGAGAGCACCCGCCTGAGCCTGCGCAAAGTTCACCCCGAACGCCATTAGAAATCCGGCGATCACATAAAAATTAGCTTTCTTCATTGCCTCTTCCTTTGTGTTTGAATTTTGGTTCAGAGCGCCCGCACCAGCCGGGTCGTGTTGCTCGGCTTGATCCGAATGTCTGTCAAGTTTGAAAACTGCTAAGGAATACGTTTATTCCCGGCCTTTTCGAAATAAGTCGTTAGTTGTCTACAAGTTGTCTCGGAATTGTCTGCGGGAAGTAAAGTTGCGGGGCTCTTAGTTAAAGAGATCTACCTAACCAACCACAAGGCGAGCACAAGCCACAACGGCGTCGCCACTACCAGTGCATTCCTGATTCCCCGCGCCAACGCTCTAACATCGGAGCACACTATTTCACGATCTCGCTCTTCGCGGGCGCGCGTCTGCGCGAAGAATTCCAGCAGTTCTACCTCGGCCGTGCGTGCTGGGCCTTTTGGTGATGTTCTTTCAACATTTACTGTCATGAACGACTCCTTTCTATTCCGGCCCGATCCGTTGTTGTGTGTGATCCCGAGATATAAAGATCTCGCCCGAGCACCTTAACTAGGGAGATTTACGCCGCTTAGAAAACCGCCCAGGTGCCCCGTCAAGGCGATCAGACCAACTGATAGAACTTCAATCGCGAGACGATAGTTCGGCAGATGCAGGCTCCATTTACGGGCGCGGAAATGTACCCACCACACGAGCCAAATCATCAGCGTTGAAACGCACGCCAGAACTAGGTGGAGTAGCAGGATGCCCTTCAGTTTCTGTCCCTCGAGTTGGAACTGCCACGCGAGTAGCCCGGTAGCGAGAACCGGAACAGTCGAAATCGCCGCCACAAGCAGGTTGTAGTAGGCTGCGTCAGCCAAGTCACGTCGTTTCGTCCATTGCGCGATAAGGTCGAACACCACCGCTGCGATGAACAAGGCGATTGGGAAGTGGATCAGCACCACATGCTGCGCGTGCTTCGCAAAAAGCGCGGTTTTTAGGTCGAAAGGATTTACCATCGCCTCATCCCTTCGAGGTATTGCTTCTCCTGCAGTTCACAATCCGCCTCCTGTGAAATGAGCTTCACCTTGGATAACCAGCTTCTTAACGCTTTATTCCGCTTGGATTGCGTAATTGTCGGGCAGCACGACAAATTGATTTTTAGTGGAACATTTAAGTGCAAAGCTAGTTTTCAACCGTAATGGGGATTATTCGGGCATTCATAAGAGGCGGGCTGCGTGATTGCGGTGTTTGTCATGCCGGTCCCCTAGCCTGCCCCTCATTTTTCCTCGACGACTTGTCGTTTTGAAGGGAATAAATCCAAGACTCCGAAGTTCTAATTATGTGGACCTGTCAGGGGCGAATCTCCAAGTCAACTCGTTCGAAGAACTGGCCACACCTCTCTTCGATCAGCTTTACAATTTCGCTCACTGGCTCACGCAGAATCGTGATGAAGCCGAAGACTTGGTTCAGGAAACCTACGTTAAGGCATTGAAAGGGTTCTCGTCCTTTCAGTTGGGTACTAATTTCCGGGCATGGATTTATCGCATCTTGCGCAACACATTCTTAACTTCTCGCAAGGGCCTGAAAGTTACGATGACTGTACCTCTCGATTTCGATCAGGAGGACGACGGACCCGAACCTGCCATTGTGTGCGATACGCCAGAAACGCTTCTGTCAGCGCGATCGAGCCACGAATTGCTGCAGCAAGCCATCGATGAACTCCCGGTGCATTTTCGAGAGATCCTTCTTTTGTGTGAGGTAGGGGAGATGTCGTATCAAGAGATTTCCGAGACGCTTGCGGTCCCTATCGGTACCGTAATGTCGCGCCTATCGCGTGCCCGGCAAACGCTACGGAACCAGTTGCGGCCGCATTTGCACCAAGGATCAGGACTTCAAATTGCTAATGGGAGAAACCATGGTTTGTGAATCCTGGAATGAAAGACTCGACACCTACTTGGACGGAGAGCTTCCACAAGAAGAAATGCGGACTTTCGACTCTCATGTGCGCAATTGCCACTCGTGCTCTGGAGATGCTCTCGCGCGCGTGCAGTTGAAACGCTCGATTCAGGTGGCTGGAAAACGTTTCACTCCCGGTGCTGAGTTCCGGAAACGAATGCAGCAGAGTATTGCCTCCAAACCACGGCATAAGTTCCGGCTGGGATGGATGTTAGCGGCAGCGGCAGCGGCAGCCGTCGTTCTTGTGGCCGGAGCCTTGACCTCAACCTATCTGGGAAACCGATCCGGCAGAGATCAGGTGTTCAGCGAGATTGCGGACCTGCACGTGGCGACACTAGCCAGTTCGTCGCCGGTGGATGTGATCTCAACCGACCGGCACACGGTGAAGCCCTGGTTCCAGGGAAGGATTCCTTTCGCGTTCAATTTGCCGGAACTCCAGAATAGCGGTTTTTCTCTGCTGGGCGGGCGAATGACCTATCTTGAACAAGCGCCGGGTGCCCATCTCATTTACGACGTGGGAAAGCACCATATTTCCGTGTTCGTATTTCAAGAGAGGTCCTCGCCGGCAAGGTTGACCGATAGCTCTATCCTGCCGGACAAATTGTCGTTCAACATGGAAACATGGAGTCAAGGCGGCCTTCGCTATTTCGTGATCGGCGACGCAAGCGCGGCGAACATCGATAGCCTCGCGAAATTGTTTAAAGCCGCATCATAGATTGGACATCGGTAATTCTGATCAGCCATGCCAAATGCGTCAGCCCCAAACTCCGATCTTCCCGTCGTGAGTCATCCCTGGCTGATTAACCGGGACGGCGCTCCCTTCCCATTCTTTCCGGGCTTCAGGCACAAACTTATAGCCTAGGCCGTGTACAGTGAGAAAGTGTGACGGGTGCGAAGGATCGCTTTCCAGCTTTTGTCGTAGCCTTAGCATGTGGTTGTCCACCGTGCGCGTGCAAAATTCTTTTAACATGTTTGTTTGCTCTTGGCTGTGGGAGCTCAAGTAACAAGCCTGTTGCGTCTCAGACGGAACTGGTCATAACGGGCACGTCTGGATCCATTTCGCACTCGAGCGCCGTAAGCGTCACAATTAATTAGCGAGTAAACAGAGGGCGCATCGATGATGCGCCCTCATCTTTGAGCTGGGCGGAGGCTTGCTGCTTATTCTCGGCTGGCAGATACGGGCCCTGGGCGCCGTTCAATCGGTCTTCGCGATTGCGGCTGCCTTCATCTTTCATCGCAACCTCGCCGACCAAAATCAGCTATTCCACTTCCTGAAAGACATCGCGGTCATGGGAGGACTGTTTCAGCTGATGGCTTTCGGTGCAGGCAACTTAAGTTTGGACGCGCGCCGGGCTCGCAAATCCGCAGCGTGATGGGCGCGCCCATACAAACTTTAGGAAGTTGTCGCGATCCTGTTCTCCCATGCCCGGATTCCTCGCCCGTGCCTCGGTGGGAGCTGGATAACGAAGCAAGACGTGCAAAAGGTTTACGCCACAATTCGGACGAGGTTTCAGCCATGACGATTGATCGAACGATTCTCATCACTGGAGTGACCGGCAATCAGGGCGGTGCGGTGGCGCTGGCGCTGCAGGGCTCCGGGGTCCATCTACGCGGCCTGACGCGCGCGCCGGACAGCGAGCGGGCGGCGGCGCTGGCGCGCCACGGCGCCGACATCGTCAAGGGCGATCTCGATGAAGAGGCGACGCTGCGCCGTGCGTTGTCGGGCACGTGGCGTGTCTCGGCGTGCAGAATTCATTGGAGGCGGGCGTCGAGCGGGAAGAGGCGCAGGGCAAACGTCTTGCGACATTGGCGCGCGAAGCCGGCGTCGAACACTTCGTTTACACATCCGTAAGATCGGCGCACAAGCGGACGGGCATCCCGCACTTCGATAACAAGTGGCGCATCGAGGAAACAGGGCGCGGTCTCCGATTCCACTCACATGTGATGCCGCGTCCGGTCTTCTTCATGGAAAACCTGCTAGCGCCCTACAGTCTCCAGAGTTCCACGCTGGCCTAGGCACTCGCGCCAGCGACGAAGCTACAGATGATCGCTGTGGACGATATCGGCTGGTTCGGGGCGCGCGCATCCACTCACGCTGCCGTCTTGAACCGCCGCGAGATCGATCTCGCCGGTGACGTACGAACGATGCCAGAGACGGCGAAGGTCCTATCGGAAGCGCTTAGTCGGCAGATTGCGTTCGCGCAGACCCCAATCGAGCAGGTCCGGCAGTACAGCAAGGATACTGCGGTGATGAGAAAGCAACTTGGTGGCCAACGGTAAGCTACTGACATTAAGAGGCAGTCGTTGTTAGAAATGTCCTAGATTCAGACAATGACGAAAATTCGGGCAGAATAATCGCACGGAGGTTGTGCGCTTATTGAGAAGGTTAGACCCGAAGACGGTTCAACTCCGACGTGGCTTCGACTTGAAACGCTTCTTGTTGATATTCAGCGATTGAATCTTCGATTCAAGCGTGGACCGCGCAATCCCTAGCTTGGCTGCCGCTCCGGACGGTCCGAATACTCGTCCTTGACTTTCTCGCAGAGCTTCTTCGATCACTTCTTTTTCTTTAGCTGCCACCTTCTGCAAAAGGTACAGCTTGCCCGCTGATCTCTCGTCACGAGACTGGCGGGACAGCCAACTTTCATCTACCGTAAATATCTCTGTTTCGCACACGATTACCGATCGTTCGATGATGTTCTGCAGTTCGCGTATGTTTCCGGGCCAAGGGTACGACTGGAGCAACTGCAGGGTCTTGTTGTCGACACTCCGGATGTTCTTGCCCGCTTTGCGCGCATAGCGATCGATGAAGTATTCAACGAGCAAGGGAATATCCGCTCTTCGTGCCCGCAAAGGCGGTATCTCGAGAGGAAATACGTTTAGCCGATAATAAAGGTCCTCGCGGAAGCTGCCGTTGGCAACGGCCGCTTCCAGATCGCGATGCGTGGCAGCGACGACGCGAACGTCAACGCGGATTGCTTGTTGCCCGCCGACTCGCTCGAATTCCCGTTCCTGTAACACCCTGATCAGCGCGACCTGAGTGTCGGGCAATAGTTCGCCTATCTCGTCCAGAAAGATCGTTCCGCCGTCTGCTAACTCGAACCGACCGAGCCGTCGCTGGAGAGCGCCAGTAAACGCTCCCTTCTCGTGACCGAAGAGCTCCGAGGCAATCAAGTCGCGCGGGATAGCCGCACAGTTTACGGCTATAAACGCTCTTGAAGCACGCCGTGACCGGCGATGAATGGCCCGCGCGACGAGTTCCTTGCCGGTACCGGTTTCGCCGCTAATCAGAACCGTCGAATCACTGCTCGCGACCTTGGCTACTCGCGCCAGGACCGCTGTGAGCGCGGGCGAGGCGCCGACAATCTCTTCGAACATCGAGGTCTTGTCAATCTCCTCTCGAAGCGCAACGTTCTCTTGCTGCAGTCTGTCCTCGGCTCTCTTGCGATCCTCGATATCGGTATATGCGATGTACCACCGCACGAGCTGTCCCTGGTCGTCGCGAAGCGGGTTGGAGCGAACCAGGAACCAACGATAGGTTCCGTCCCCGGCCCTCAGGCGGATCTCCAACTCGCCAGCGGCGCCGGTCGTCAACGAACGATTGATATGTGCCTTGATTCTGTCGAAGTCGTCAGAATGAACCTCAGATCTACGGTCTGCCTGGCGCCACTCGTCGAGAGTAACGCCAAAATACGAGAGCGTGACTCGGTTTGCATATAAACGCTCGGCGTTGGGTCCCAGGACGCCGACAAGCTGGGGCACAAGATCCAAAATCTGGCGCAGTTCGCTCTCGCTTTTCCGAACCAATTCGATTAATTGCTCTTGCTCCGTAACATCCATCCCCGTGCCCCACGAATCTCTCAAAGGCCCCCGCATGAATCGCGGGAACGCCCACGCACTATGAAATTCCGCGCACCGCCTCCACAATATGTCTTGCGGAAATGCCGAGGGCGTCAAGGAGTTCATCCGGCTTGCCGGAGTGCGACATCTCACGCACCGCGATGAGCCGCGACTTGACAGGACAACGCTGGCCTGCGCGAGGGCGGACAGGACCGCCTCGCCTATTCCCCCTTCCGCCCGGTGAGAATCTATTTCGATTCGAAAGGAGGCTTGCCACTCCATGACTCGCCGACGAAACACGTAGAAGCGGCACGCGCAATATCGATCTTTTTCGTCGTTGCCCAGACCCCGAGTTGTTCCCCAAGCACGATGCCCAAGAGGCCCAGTAAAGCGATGATCGGTGGGGCCGGACTTTTCACGCGGAGCAGGCCATAGATCACACCCACGCCCACCCCGACGACGAACGATAAGAAAAAAACCTTCATGTCCATTGCCCCAATTACAGGTCTCAGAACGAATTCCCACCGTCCCAAGCTGCCCAATATCTAAGAGATGAAGTCCGGACCGACCATACTCTGCCTGCTATGACAGGGAACAGGGCGAGTGTGACGTGCCGACAAACCAGCCCAACTCGCCAGGAACCAACGCCCTTTTCCGCCATCGGTGGATCCGAATAACCCTGGAAACGTGATTGCTTGCCCTGGGGGGGATCAACTGAGGAGTACGAATACATCAAGCGTCGCTTGGATCAGTCGGCCTTCCAAGAGGCCCTCCGAACTAAGAATTTCTCTTTAATCCCGCGAAAATTGCCCGCGATGAAACCTTCATGTTGGACACCTTTGGTCGGAGCGCGCGGATGCAGCCTATGCTTTGCTGGCCAAGAATAGAACCTTTCTGACTCCAACTCTGGTGACGGAGAGGGCTTTGACCTTTGTAGATGATCTTATTCGCGAGCCCGATTCCAGGATGCAATACATTTCTCCCGAGGATCTCAACTGGTGGAAACCGGAAAACGGAATGTTGACGAAGTATCGGACACCAGAGTACATCGCTATGCGAAAGCGAGAATATACAAAGCTCCTGGAGGAAATTCCGCGAGCTCAGAGTCTCGGTGTGGGGATTCTCGCTGGAACCGATGTCACAATTCCTTTTACTTATCCAGGCTTTAGCGTGCACGATGAACTGGGATTACTGACCAAGGCAGGGCTAACTCCAATGCAAGCCCTCGAAACGGCTACGACAAATCCTGCGCATACTAGGATTGTCGAAACTGGGGGGACGCATCGATGTTGAGTTCTCGGCCGATTTCGTCTTGCTGGATGCCGACCCATTAGCCGATATAGCAAACACAAAGAAGATCCAGGGTGTCGTAGTCAATGGCACATGGTTGGATCGCTCGCAACTTATGAAATGCTTCGATAGGCCAAGCCGCCCGCGGCTACGGAGAAGGTAGTGCAGCCCTGACAGTTTTTGTTGGAGATTGTGCCGGCTTCGCACGTAGCGGTTTCGGGACAGTAACGGGACGCCGTAGAATGTTTTCAGCCCCAATTTACTGAAATGGGGGACGCTCGGAAGCAGAGAGTTGGAGGCAGGCAAGCGGGTAGGTTTTAGTTGAAGCAATGCCTGATGACGCTTGCACTAGCGGAGTGAAAAGTTTCGGATCCCTCTTGTTTAGCCGGAGAGTTTCGTGAGGTTCGCCTCGTCGTTGTAATCGTCGATCCGACAGGGTTATCGGCGATGCAATTACTCTATGAAGGCTCTAGCGTTTCTAGCGCGGAAGACCGATACGCCGTTCGAAATCCTGAAATGCGGGATCGGACCTAAGTGGATCAAAGGCCGGCCGCAGGAGGACGCCTGGGTTGAACCGCTCTTCGTAACCCTTCTCAAGCGACGCCATCGCATCACTTTTGTTACCTAGAGCGGTGTACACACTTGCCAGTTCCGCCGCATAAAGATAGCCACTGGAGGAACGAGCTTTCAACTCATTGAGCAATGCAGTTGCTTCAGTTCTCTTTCCGGATTCTGCAAACGCCCTGGCCAAGTTGGCCATGCACGTCGGGCTGCCTCCAGAGAGTTGGACGGCCTTCTGCGACTCTGAGATCGCCTCCGGAAACATTCGTTCCTTGAGATACGCCTGGCCCAGTTGATTGTGCGCGAGCGCGAAACTCGAGTCCATCTCGATAGTCTTTCGACTTTGATCGATCGCTTCGCTAGGCGAGCCTTCAATGAGTAGAAGTTCCGCCAGATCAGCGTTAATAATGAGAGAGAGAGGATCCAAATTCTCAGCCCTTCTCATTTCCGAAAGGGAGTCATTTTTTCTCCCTATCAGCGCCAAATGCCAGGCGTACCAATGGTGCGCCGTTGCGTAGCCCGGGCTCAGTTCGATGGCTCTAAGAAACTCGCTCTCAGCGGCTTCTGAATCCCAATCGAAACCCTCCAGACAAAACGCGAGTGAGGTATGAGCTTCACTAAGCGTGTTATCCAGTTCGAGCGCTTTCATCGCGGCGGCTTTCGCCTTGGGCAGTGCTTCCTTGGTGGTCATCACCGCGTATTGCCAATCGCCAGCTAGGGCATAGGAATCCGCGAGACCGCTGTAGGCTGGAGCGTAAGTGGGGTCTTTTGCGATCGCTTGATTGAAGTATTCAATCGCCCTCCTGAGTCCGTCCCCACTTCGTTTGTTCCAGAAGTATCTTCCCTTCAGGTAGTCCTCGTAGGCCTCGGCATCTACGGCTTTGCTGCGTTTTAATCCGGCCTGTTCCCGGGGAGTCAATTCGATGCGAATGCGGTCCGCAATCGCCTGGGCCACCTTTTCTTGGAGTACCAACGTGTCGCGCAGGTTTCCCTCGTAAGTATCTGCCCAAAGGTGAGTATCTGAAGAAGCCTGGATTAGTTGGGCTGTGATTCGGACATGCTCTCCGGATCGCAGGACGGTGCCCTCGACCACTACATCTACATTTAGCTGCTTTGCGATTTCGGGAAGAGGTTTGCGTGCTCCTTTATAGACCATCGCAGACGTACGGGAAATTACTCGCAACGCGCTAATCTGCGCTAAGTCTGTAATCAACTGATCGGTCATCCCATCCGCAAAATAGTCTTGTCCAGCATCACCCGAAAGGTTTTCCAGTGGAAGCACTGCGATGGACCGTACCGTGGCGCTGGTGGGCGGCCGATTTCGCGAATGATATAGCCAGACCACGAGCAGAGATAAAACCAGGATCAGTACCAACACAATCGCAGTGCGAGCCTTTCGCCACTGAAAACGTTCGCTCGTGGGGAGCGAGGAAACCTCTCGAAACCGTTCCCCAGACGCCTCACTGCGGCCGGATTCTGGCGGGACCGGCGGGGGCTCTGATTCGGTAATCGAGACGTCGGCGATGAAGCGATAGCCACGTTTCGGAAGGGTTTCAATAAACCGAGGGTTATCCGCAGAGTCGCCGAGCGCTCCCCGAAGCTTCGCAATCGCGATATTGACTGCCTGATCAAAGTCTCCAAAATTCTCGTTTGGCCAGAGCCGGTTTCGCAATTCTTCGCGAGTGACGACTTGACCCGGGCGCTCGAGCAGTATCTCCAGCAGCTTTAGAGGCTGCTGCTGCACCCGGATTCGGACGCCGCCCTTACGCAATTCTCCCGACTGGGGAGACATTTCGTAAATTCCAAAACGCACGACCGGCGTCTGCACAGGTTTCATAACGCACTTTCTGCTTGGAAACCGAAGT